>Ga0307438_1000830_pt1 | contig 21347 bp, 17 predicted proteins | sample SalMarWE160110MG_FD_202144 | JGI IMG/M metagenome (GOLD analysis project Ga0307438, IMG submission 202144) | Salt marsh sediment microbial communities from the Plum Island Ecosystem LTER, Massachusetts, United States - WE1603-110 | ecosystem: Environmental > Aquatic > Marine > Intertidal zone >... | reverse complement strand
TATTAATGAAAAATTACCTTAGAGAGACTTTTATTTTTGTAATTTGAAATAAAATGCTTATTTTAATGCCAGTTATGACACAGCCTGATCTGCTTCGTTACAGCGCATTCGTGGTGAAGGACCACAACTTCATGCACTGTGCCTCGCATCTGCAGCAAGCTTGACTCGTGAATAATCCACGTCCTCCTGAATTATTCATAAAGAATGCCGATACCATTATTTAACCTTGATGAAATATGCTAGTCAAAGCAAATGAATTTGAGGGGATGGAGGAAGCGACATTGAAAGATTTAGCCTTTCTGAGTCGATCCTCGAGGGAACCCGACAAAGTCGGGCCTGATGGATGTGTGAGCACTGTATAATCAAAAGGGCGGTGTTAATGATGGCTCTGGGACATTGTGGCGGTGCTTAAGATAAACATGCGGAGTTCCAGCAGAGCCAAGAAGATCGGGGAGGAAATGGCGTTAAAAATCTTAGTGGAGCGCAAACATGCCCTCAAATTTATCTTATCCAAATCTATTATCAGTAATTTTCATGAATAACCTACCTCCACATTGATTATTCAAGTTAGTCGCGTTCGAATCTTGAAAGGATATCAGAGTTGATTTTGAGGAAAAGGTCATATTTTATTTTTACTCCTTTTTCTTCTCTTAATTTGGATAGATATGACTGGAAAAAGATATTCTTTTTTGTTTCCAGAAAGTTATTTTTTTCTGTGTCTATATTTTTTTCAAAGTCTTCATTTGTAACTTCATTTCGTTCTAGAACACGAATTAGTGTGTAACCCCCTTCAAATTCAATGGGTTCGCTTAATTCCTCTAAGGGAAGAGCGAAGGCAAGCTTATCGACTTCTGGATTTTCGCCGACAACGCTTATATATTGTTCGCGTTTATGTTCTTCAATAGTTTTATATTCAAGATTATTTTTTTCTGCGAGTTTCTCAAGTTTTATCCCATTAAATTGCGCCTTGATTTCTTTCATTTTCTCGAAAGCTTTTTCTTTATTTTTTATATTAGTGAAGTCTTTTTTTACATCATCTTCTACTTCTTTAAGATTAGCCGGGTGTGGGGGTTCGGTCCTATGGAGTTGGACAAGCCCTACTCCTTTATAAGTATAAATAGGAGAGGATATTTCTTTTTCTTCTAATTTGAAGATGGCTGTGCTTACTGATCCTGATGGATCGATGTTTTCCATTGCTTCTCCATCTTTAAGAAGGCCTGTACTTTTTGGCTTATAGCCGAGCTTTTGGGAAGCCACATCTAGACTCTTCTCTCTTCGTGAAACTTTTTCAAGCTTGTTGACTCTCTTTTCAATCAGTTCTCTTGCTTTCTGGTCTTTTAAAATACTTGTAATCCTTTCTTTGACTTCTTCCAGAGTTTTTTGGCGCGAGGGCTCCTTTTCTGTGATTTTTAGGATAGAAAGCCCTTCTTCCAGTTCAATAACAGGGGAGATGTCCTCTTTGGGCAGTTTTTCAATTTTTTCCTGTTCATCAGAAGAAAGTCTTTTCCAATCAAAAAGACCCCAGTCCCCGTTTTCTTTTGCCTTTTCGTCTTTTGAATATTTCTTTGCTAGCTCTCCAAAATTTTCTCCTCCCTTGATTTTATCCAGAATATTATGGGCTTCAGCTAAGACAAGCTCTTTTTCTTTATCTTTAAAAGGGATGTAGATTCTGCTTGCTCTTATTTTTTCAGTTTCTTTAAACTGGGACAGGTTGTCTTTGTAGTATTTCTCGATTTCTAAATCATTAAGTTCAATCTCATTCTTTAAATCTTCAGTTATAAAAAATACAAACTGTGCTTCTCTCTTTTCAGGGATCTTGTATTTATCTTGGTTTTTTTTAAAAAATTCTTGGATTTCTATTGAGGAAAATTCCTCTTTCAGTTCAGTTTTATCTGTTTCAATGAAAATATACTCCAATCTAGCACTTTCATTTGAGTTTTTATAATTTTTCCAGAGATCTTCCCGGGAAACCGTTATCCCTGAAGTAATAGCATTTACGACTTTTTCGATTTCTATTTCTTTTTTCAGGTTTTCCTCAAATTTGGAAACCCTGATACGATTCCAGTCAAGTATTTTCTGGTATTGCTCAAAACCGATGAATTTTCCATCCTTTTGAAACACTGGATAACTTGTGATTTTTTCTCTAATTTCTTTATCGGAAGCTTCAATTCCTATTTCTTTGGCTCTTTGGAGAAGAATTGTTTGTTGAATGATTTGTTCGAGTACCTGCTGGGGGATGTTGAGTTGTTGAATAAAGTTTTTATCGACTTCTTTGAACTTAGTTTTTAACATTTCAAGCCTCTGCATCAAATCCTGCATATAAATGTCAGCAGAAATTTTTTCTTTTCCTACTGAAACAATTGTGTTAGCATTCCTGGATTCCCCTAAACGTCCCGCACCTCCCCATACAGCAAATATAGAAATAATAAAAGCGATTATTACAAACCAGAGAGTCGGAGCTAAAGACTTCAAATTTTTTCTCATTGATTTTAACATCTTATTACCTCAATCCACATTCTCCTGAATTATTCATAAAGAATGCCGACACCAATATTTATTTTCCATTATATCTGCCAGTTACTTTGATATTTCCTTCAGCATAACATTTAGCTCTCTTCCAATGCACTTATTTTTTCTAAATATCAGCAATTTTCACCTTACAGGCGAGCCGATCTTACTGCATCTGCTTTGTTACAGCCCATTCGTGGTGAAGGACCACAACTTCATGGGCTGTGCCTTGCATCTGCAGCAAGCTTGGCTCGTGAATAATCCACGTTCTCCTGAATTATTCATATTACCTGCCGACACCTTTTTTTTGAAAGAGAGGAAATAGCCTGTCGTATGTTGTTTCAATGTCCTCAATAGTTATTTTTGTTTTGCCGATAAGAGGCATAAAATTTGAATCTCCAACCCAACGTGGTATGACATGAAGATGATAGTGACCTGTAATACCTGCTCCAGCACTTTGGCCAATATTCATTCCAATATTGAAGCCATTTGGATTATATTTTTTTCTCAGAATTTCCATGCTCAATTTAAGCAAGTCAATTAGTTCCTCTGTAGATTCTTTCTCTGATATTTCAAGTGATCCGATATGTTTAAAGGGAGCAATCATAAGATGGCCTGGTGTATATGGATACTTATTTAAAACAATGAAATTTTGAATTCCTCTATAAAGGATATAAGATTCTCTGTCTGTTTTTTGTTTAAGAGCGCGGCAAAATATGCATTCTTTCATTTTGGAAGCTTTTTTTATGTATTTTTCTCTCCATGGAGTGGTGATATATTCCATTATTTATTGATCAGATTTTTTAGAAGCTTACTTGGTTTAAAATATAAAATATTTTTAGATGGAACTTGTACGGGTTTCCCTGTACGGGGGTTTCTTCCTGAGCGAGCTCCTCTGTGCCTGAAGCGAAAGCTGCCGAAGCCCCTTAATTCTATTTCTTCTCCATTTTGAATGGCTTCCTTGATAGTTTGGAAAAAAAGATTAACACCTGTTTCTGCCTCCTGTTTGGAAATTTCCATTTCTTTAGCGATTTTGTTGATCAAATCAGCTTTTATCATTTTTCCCCTCCTTTTTATTCTTTTTATTCTTTTTTTTCACCTTATTTTCAATTTGATTTTTCTTCTTTTTCCTGTTTTCCTTATCCTCCTTTTTTGTTGAGTTATTCTTAGAGGATCCGATGTTCTTGAATTTGTCTTTCATAACATCGCCAAGAGTCATCCTGTTGTCTTGTCGGTGCATATATTTCTGATATTCCAATTTTTGTGTTTCTATCTGGGCCTGCCTGAAACTGAGTGATATTTTTTTATCCTTTTGGTTTAGCTTTATAATTTTTGCTAATTTTTCTTCTCCTAAAGAGAAGAATTCAGCCGGATCTTCTATTTTTTTCTCATCGAGCTCTGAAAGGAAAACAACTCCTTCAATTCCAGGAGTTATTTCTACGAAGACGCCAAAGTTAGCAAGACGGATAATTTTTGCTTTGACAAGATTTCCTATTTTTTCCCGGCTGAAGAAATCTTCCCAAATATCTCCTTCTAGCTGCTTTATACCCAGGCCCAATTTTTGTTTCTCTATGTCAATATTTAATATGACAGCTTCCATCTCTTGGCCGACTTTCAGTTCCTGGGATGGATGTTTGATCTTTTTCCAACTGATATCGGATATATGAATAAGGCCTTCGATGCCTTCCTCCACTTCCATGAATGCGCCAAAGTCTGTGATGTTTGTAATTTTCCCTTTGACACGGGATCCAGGACTAAATTTTTGCCTGAAGGCTTCAAGAGGATGAGGCGTAACCTGTTTAATACCAAGGGAGATTCTTTTTTTAGCAGGGATTATATCCAGAATTGTTACATTGACTTCCTCTCCAATAGAAAGGACCTTTTTGGGATGGATAAGTTTTCGAGACCAAGTTAAATCGGAAATGTGAACCAGGCCTTCTACCCCTTTTTCAAGCTCTATGAATGCGCCAAAATCAGTAAGGCTTATGACTTTGCCTTTAGTTTTTTGTCCGATTAAATATTTCTTTTCTACGTTTTCCCATGGATCGGGGGAAAGTTGCTTATAACCCAGAGAAATTTTTTCCTCTTTTTCATTAAAATCAAGGACTACAACTTCAATTTCCTGGCCTATTTGGAAATATTCAGAGGGGTGATTTGTCTTTCCCCATGACATGTCGGAAATGTGCAGGAGCCCTTCCGCACCGCCAATGTCAATGAATGCTCCGAAACTTGTTATAGATTTTACTTTGCCCTTGATTTTTTTATCTCTGCTTAACTGGTTGAAAAGTTGTTTCTTTCTTTTTTCTTTTTCATCCTGCAGGAGCAGTTTTCGGGAAAGAACAGCATTTTCATTCTTCCGGTCGAATTTTATTACTTTAAATTTGTACCTATTTCCTATAAGTTTTTCTGGCTCTTTAATAGTTTTGACATCAGCATGAGAGTCAGGAAGGAATGTATTAATACCGACGTCGACAATATAGCCGTTTTTTATTTTTTTAGTGATTTTTCCAATTATCCAGGTATCAAGATTGCATGCTTTTTCTAAGTTGTTTAAAGCTTTAATGGCAAGGGCTCTCTTTTTTGAAAGAATGAGATAGCCTTCTTTTAAGTTGCCTCTCTCTAGAACCGCTTCTATTTCATCACCAAGATTGGTTTTCTTAATTTCCTGTTGGTTATCAAAATCTTCGGCAGGAATAATTCCCTCTGATTTAAAACCGACATCAACAAGGATGTAGCTTGGAGTAATCTTAACGACTTTTCCTTTGAGAAGTTTCCCAGGAGTTAGTTCTTTGGCATTGAACTGGTATTTCTTGAGAAGCTTTTCATAATCTTCGGATGAGATTCTTTTTTCTTTTTTTGTTAGTTCTGACATTGGACAGTCTTCTCCATAAAAGATTGGTGTTTGAAGCTTGCTTTGATTTTATTTATAGCTTCTTGGATAGCTTCATGCGGAGTAGATGCACCTCCTGAGAGACCTATTTTATTAGTTCCTTTTAACATTTCGGGAGTAATTTGATCCGCTTTTTCAATGAAATATGTATTTGGTAAGATCCTTTTTGAAATTTGATAGAGTACATTGGAGTTAGAACTGTTTTTCCCTCCAATTATGAAAAGAGTGTCGACATTAGAAGCAAGTTCAGATGTAGATTTTTGTCGTGTTTGAGTGTACTGACAGATGGTATTATAGATTTTTAAGTATTTTGTTTTTTCTATAAGAATAGCAACAACTTTCTTAAAAATTTGCAAATCTTGTGTTGACTGGGCTAGAACAGCCCTCTTTTCTTTAAGTGGCAAAATTTTTGCCTGAGCATCATTTTCTAGAATTTTTGCTGTATTCCTGCTGTATCCAATGAGACCCTGTATCTCTGGATGCTTTTTGTTTCCTACTATTACGATTTCTTCTTTCTCCTTAGCTAAGTTTCCAACGAGTTTTTGAATTTTTTTGACTATTGGGCAAGTGGCATCAATAATTTCTATTTTTTTTTGCGAAAGGATTTTGTAGATATCGGGGGAAACTCCATGGCTTCGAATGATGACAGTTCCTTCTTTGAGGCTATCCAAATTGGTTGTAGAATATATTTCCTGTTTCTCTAAGCTGGAAATCACTTGAGGGTTGTGGATTAAATCTCCAAAGGTGAAGACGTTATCGCTTTTCTGTTTACGTGTTTCCCTTGTGATTTGCAAAGCTCTTTTTACTCCGTAACAAAGTCCTGAATTTTTTAAAGTTATGATTTCCATTTATTTTTTATCTCAGAATAATGAAGTATACTATATTAGTTGAGGCCCGTTTGTCAATTCTAACTATAGGTAAAATCTGAACTTAGCTTCATTTCTAAGAGACAAAACCGATGCTGTGCTAACTGGAATTTTTTTCATCTTCCAGTATTTTTGTAATTTCTTCTTGAGAAGGGAGGTCACTAATACTTTGCAAACCGAAATAGGTTAAGAATCTATTTGAAGTTCTATATATCAAAGGTCTTCCTGGACCTTTTTTTCTGCCCACTATTTTTACCAATCTTTTCTGGAGTAAGCTTTTTAATGAGGATGTAGAATCAACTCCTCTTATAGCAGAGATTTCTGCAAGAGTTATTGGTTGATAATAGGCAATTGTTGATATTGTCTCAAGGGCTGCTGGAGATAGTTTGTTTTTTCTGTTGATATTGAGAAGGCGTTTTATCCATATGTCGTAATCAGGATTTGTTGAAAATAGTAAGCCACCTGCAGCCTGAATAATTTGAATTCCCCTCTTATTAGTGGAGTAACACTCAAGGAGATCATTTATTGCGATCTGAATATCTTCATCTTGAAATTCTGTTAGGGTACTTTTAATTTTATCGAATGACAACGGTTCAAGAGAAACAAAGATAAGAGATTCAATGATATCTTTTAGGCTTGCCTTCATTAGCAATTCTCTTTACGAAGCCAGACTTTAATAGACCGAAAAAGATTTTCTTGGATAGCTATTACTATTCTTGCTTTTATAAGTTCTAATAGACAGAAAAAGGAAAGAACTGCTTCTTCCATGCTTTCCTGTTTATTGAAAAAGTCTAAAAAATCGAGAAATTTATCTTTATATAAAGTGGATAATATTTCTTCTATTTTTTCTTTTACAGAATATGTTTTTCCTTTTATTGTTTTAAGGTTTTCTTGTTCTTTCCTTTTCATAATAGAGAAAAAAGCTTCTGCAAGGCCAAACAGTGAGACCTCTATTAAGTCGAGATTATCTGAAAGGGATAAGGGTGGTAAAAAGTTCCTATGCCATTCCGGGAGACGATCTTTTTCTTTTTCTCTCAAGATAGAGCATGCAGCTTTGATTTTTTGATAATCCAGAAGCTTATCGACAAGGAGTTGGCGTGGGTCTTTTTCTTCTTCAAGAGCATTCACTTGGGGTAGGAGCATCTGCGATTTTATATGGATTAGGAGAGCGGCTATTAATAAAAATTCAGCCTCACGTTCCAGATTTATATTTTCCTTTTGATCAAGATATTTCAAGTATTCTCTTGTTATTGTTGCGATAGGGATATCATGAATATCGATTTTTTTCTTTTTGATTAAAAAAAGGAGAAGATCCAAGGGGCCTTGAAAAACCTCTAGCTTGACTTGGTAGCTCTTTGAAATGTCCATGAAGATTTAATAGCCATAAAATGTTTTAAAAACCAATAGCAGCCCTGACCTCCTGCATGGTTTTCTGGGCTACTTCTCTGGCTTTTTTATTCCCCTCTTTTAGAATATCCCAAACAATGTCAGGATTTTTTTCAAATTCTTTCCTTTTATTCTGGAAGGGAGCAAGAATACTGTTTATTCTTTCAATAACGACGTTTTTACACTCTAAACAGCCTATTTCTGCAGTCCTGCAGGCCATAGCCAGTTCATTCCTTTTCCCTTCGGGAACAAAAGCCTTATGAAGTGAAAAGACAGGGCAATCTTCCGGGATTCCAGCATCTGTACGTCGTTTACGGCGAATGTCAGTCATCATTGTTGATATTTTTTTTCTGATTATTTTTGGTGTATCTTTTATGAAAATCGCATTCCCGAATGAATTACTCATTTTGCGTCCATCGGTCCCCGCAAGTTTTGGAACTTCTGTGAGCAGTATTTGAGGTTCAGGAAAAATATTCCCATAAAAACGGTTGAAGCGTCTTGTGATTTCCCTGGCAAGTTCCAAATGAAAGGCTTGGTCTTCTCCAACAGGCACAACTTCGGCTTTATAAATAATAATGTCAGCCGTTTGAAGGACAGGATAGCCAAGAAATCCGTATGTGTTGATATCCTTGCCCCGAAGTTCGCGGCGCATTTCTTTGAAAGTGGGGACTCTTTCCAGCCATGGAAGGGGAATGATCATGGAAAGAAGAAGGTGAAGTTCTGCATGTTCCTTGATTTCAGATTGGACAAAAAGAACACTCTTAGCGGGGTCTAATCCTATACTTAACCAATCTGCCGCATATTCAAAAGTGAAGTCTTTGATGAGTTTGGGATTCTGGTATTCAGAGCTGAATGCATGCCAGGTAACGATTGAATAAAAACATTTGTATTGATCTTGTAATTTGAGCCAGTTGCGAAGAGCGCCAGCCAGATGACCAAGATGAAGAGGCCCTGTCGGCCTCATCCCGCTCAGGACAACCGGTTTCTTTTTTTCTGATATCACAAAAATAATCCAAGTAAAATATTAACAATTCCCAGTATTACACCAATAATTGAACCTAAAATTCCAGTCATTAATAATATGAGAATAATGAAAAATCCATAAGGACTGAGTTGTTCATATTTTTGGGCAGCTTCATGAGAAAGTAAGCCCATTAGAACACCGCTTCCATCAAGAGGTGGGATTGGGATAAGATTAAAAACTGCTAAAATAACATTGATTTGAATAGTGCTGTACAGAATTAAAAATATTCCAGAAGCTAGATTAAGGTATTCTGCTTTTGTTACAAACAAAGGTTTAAGAAGGATAATAACTAAAAAAGCAAGGAAGGCCACTAACATGTTTGATATTGGTCCGGCAGCAGAAATAAGAAGGTTGTCCCGTCTGGGATTTCTCAAGTTTCGGGGATTAACAGGGACTGGTTTTGCCCAGCCGAAAGGTGGGACTTTCATCAAAACAAGGATAACAGGAAGAAGGATAGTGCCAATAGGATCTATGTGAGCTAATGGGTTTAAAGTAACTCGGCCCATAGCAAATGCAGTTGGATCTCCTAATTTATATGCAGCCCAACCATGAGCAGCTTCGTGGATAGTTATTGCAAACAGTACTACAAAAAGGCTGATGATAATGGATGCAATATTCATTTTGAACCAGATGTAATATATAACATATCAACCATAAAGAGTAAACCAATTATCATAATCGAAGCTCCCCTAATTTATTCTCATCTTTTCCCATAAGCTTTTTTCCCTCTATATCGTCATTCTTTATGAATAATCCATGTTCTCCTGGATTATTCATAAAACGGGATGTACCTGCAAATAATTTTACAGTTTTACATAAAAGCAGATGAATTTGAGGGGATGGAAGAAGCGACATTGAAGAATTGTCGCATTTAAGGAATATATTATTGTTTTATTGTTTAAGATGGTACGAAAATTGCGTATAGGTTTGGAGTGGGAAAGGAGTTTGTGTTATTGATTTTATATTTTTTTGTTATAATGCAAATATTATCGTAATAGTATAATGAAAACAAAAATAAATACGGGGTTGATTTTCTTGGTTTTATTCCAATTTTTTCTATTAAATCCAGCTTTTGCTGTTAATCAAAGCGTAGATGAATTTATTACTGAAATCCAAGAGGCTTTAGAATCAAAAGATATTGAAGCTTATTTAAATTGTTTTTATGGAAACATTAGGCAGCAAGCCAGAATTGATATTACAGAGATGTTTGAAGACTTGCAGATGGAAAAAGCCGTGATTTTTAAGTGTTATTCAGAAGAGAAAAAAAATGATAATGCAAATGTATATCTTAGAGTTCTTTTCGAAAATTCTTATTCTGTGATTATTAAAGTGTGGAATCTCGGGCTTAAAAAAGAGGATGGCCGCTGGAAAATTATGAAAAAGGTTATGATTGGAGAAACAAAGAACCTTAATAAAATCAACATCCCTTCTGAGAGAGCAGAGAGAGTAAAGTCAGTTGAAATTAAACATGTAGATATTAAAATTAGTTTTAAAGATGCTGTTGTCTTTTACGATAATATTCCAGGACTTGAAACGGCACTCCTAGTTATAGGAAAGGGAAATCTGGATTTTTCACCTTCACTGCTAAGGGAAAAGCATCAACTGGAATTACTCTACAAAAATAATTTTATAAAAGATAAGCTTGAATATGTCTATCTTCGTTTTTCCCCCTCTTTTTTTGTTAATAATATCAGAATCGAAAAGGATGAGGGGAATAAACACCTTGTTACACAGCAAGAAAAGAGTATGGCATATTCACTGTTTGTAAAACATTATTCCCGTTCTTTCACTACTGAGAATTCTCTCAACAGTGAGTTGCTTTCTTTTTTACCCGGAGGAGATGAAGCGGTTTTTGAATTTGAAGGGAAAAAAATTGGGGATTTTTCTTATATTTATTCTCCTCTTTCAGAGGAAGAAGTGCATTTTTTTCAATGGAAAAATGAGAGAATCATCAATCTTTATTCGCCATCAGAGGGTAGTATAAAAAAGAAATTGTTTATTTCATTTATCCAAATATTTGATGTCAAGAATTACCAGATTGATGTGAATTATAATCCAAAAGAATATTATTTTTCTGCAAAAGCGAAAATCGAAATAGATCCGTTAGTTGATTCTTTGGATTTGCTAAAGTTTAAATTAAATCCTGATCTAGAAATTCTGCGCATCAATGATGAAAATAAACATGAACTGTTTTATACTCGTGATAGGTTGAGGAAATTAATATATGTTTACCTTTTTCAGCCTCAAGATAAGAAAAAACCATTCTCAATTGAGGTGTATTATCGAGGCAAGATAACCCCAAGTAAAAAGATAGACGATACACTCCCATTATATCAAATGAATGATAGTACTATACGCCGTATGCCAAGGTTTGAGACGGATATTTATACACGAAATACATATTGGTATCCTGTTCGGCCTGGCGAGGATTATTCTTGTGCCCGTTTAAAAATAATCATTCCACCTGGATATTCATGCGTATCTAATGGAAAATTAGTTGAGCAATATAGACTGAAAGATTTGGAACATGTTGAAGATATCAAGAATGTAGGATTCCAGGTCTATGTGTTTGAGGCAAAAAAACCTCTAAAATATCTTGCATTTGTTGTGGGGAAGTTTTTAAAAAAGAATGAATCTGATGACCCTATTCCTATTAAGTTTTTCAAGGATTTAGGGATTCGTACTAAAAAATGGGAGGTTTTTGAGGAAGCAAAAAGAATTTGCCAGTTTTATGAAAGCAAATTTGGTCTTTTTCCATTCGAAAAACTAAGTATAGTAAGTGTTCCTTGGACTCAAACCGGAGGAATTAGCACATCTTCATTTATTGTCCTAAACGAATTGCCGCAGTTTTCTGGGAATAGACGTGTTATTAGTACTAATAGTCCGGTTAATCTCAGCCGCTGGAGGGAATTTTTTCTGGCTCATGAAATTGCCCACCAGTGGTGGGGGCAGGCTGTAAGTTGGGATACTTATCATGATCAGTGGATAAGTGAAGGATTGGCTCAATTTGCGGCGGTTCTTTATTTAAAAGATAAATATGGGGAAATTATACTTCCTTATATCCTTAAAAAATTCTCGAACTGGACACGAAAAAAGGCAAAATGGGGTTCTATAACTATGGGCTCTCGAATCAGCCATTTTGATTATGAAGCATATCAGGCTATTATTTATGACAAAACTTCTTTAATTCTAAATATGCTGAAGGATTATCTGGGTGAAGATTTGTTTTTTAAAGGATTTAGGGAGTTTTTCAGCCGGCACAAGTACAGCGCAGCACGTTCAAATGACTTTTTTAAAATTTTTAAAGAAGTTTCCGGAAAAGACTTAAATGAGTTTTTTATTAAATGGTTCCACTCTTACTCTCTTCCTACAGTCAATGTGATTCATTCTATCCAGGAAGAAGATGAAGGATATCTTCTTAAATTTAAGATTGTGCAGTCGAAAGATTTGTTCATATTCCCGCTTTGGATAGAATGGCAGCAGAAAGGAACTAAGGTTAGAAAGCAAGTTTTTGTCAATAAGAAAGTAATCGAGGTTTCCTTCAAATTAGGAGAAAAGCCGAGAAATATAAAAATAAATCCAGATAAAGCGGTGCCCGGATATTTTTATTGACTTTTGATACAGCAAGTGCAATTTAAATCACAGACTTGGATGGGTTAGAAGTTATTGACATCTATCTTCAGCCTCTTGATCATCTCATTCAAAGTAGTGGGCTTAACTTGCAAAAAACTAGCAGCTTTTTTTTGAACTCCATTTGCTTTTTTAAGCGCATTGACAATGGTTGTTTTTTGGTATTTCTGAAGATTCTTTTTGAGATTGATCTTGTTATCGGATGAAGAAAATACAGTTTTTTCTGCTTCTTTAGATTTTAATAGAAATGGAGGGAGGTTCTCTTGCGTGATAAGCTTGGATTTAGTCAGTACAACTGCTCTCTCTATTAAGTTTTCCAGTTCCCTGATGTTTCCCGGCCAATCATAGTTATTCATGATTTCCATTGTGTCTTCTGAAATACCGATAATTTTTTTGTTGTTTTCCTTGCTGTAAATCTCGAGAAAATGCTTGACGAGAAGAGGAATATCTTCTTTTCTTTCCCGCAGGGGCGGAAGCTCAATTTTGATGACGTTTAAGCGGTAGAAAAGGTCTTCACGGAACATTTTCTTCCCAATAAGATGCTCCAGATCTGAGTTTGTGGCTGCAATGACTCTTGTATCGACTTTGATTGTTTTTGTGCCTCCTAATTTCATGAATTCTCTGTCTTGCATGACTCGAAGTAATTTTGCCTGAGTTTCTAAATTGAGAGAGGAAATTTCATCAAAAAAAATGGTGCCTTTATCAGCAGCCTCGAATAGCCCCTTCTTTTGACTTACTGCTCCTGTAAATGCCCCTTTAACATGACCAAAAAGATGGCTCTCCAATAGATCTGGAGGAAGCGAGCCGCTGTTGACGATTACGAATTGGGAATTAATACGATTGCTGTTCTGGTGTATTGCTCTTGCAACCAGTTCCTTTCCCGTACCGCTTTCCCCTTGAATTAGAATAGTGCTGCGAGTAGGGGCTGAAGCCTTTATGATTTCAAAAACATTGTCCATGACATTGCTTTTACCGATAATATTTCCAAAACTGAATTTTTTCTTGAGTTCTTCTTTTAAACGAAGGTTTTCTTCTTGCAGCTTTTTATGTTTAATGGCCCTTTCGATTATTAATATCAGTTCGTCATGTTTGAAAGGCTTTTGGATATAATCAAATGCTCCCATTTTCATTGTAGAAATCGCAGATTGCACAGAGGCATATGCTGTGATGATAATGATAACTGCGAATGGGTCTATCTTTTTTATCTTTTTAAAAACTTCTATACCACTCATTCCAGGCATGAGAAGGTCCAGAAGTACCAGGTCATATGTTTGGGAAGGGTGCTTTTCTAATGCTTCTTCTCCGCTGGAAGAAATTTCAACTTCATATCCTTCAGATGTTAAAAGCTCTCCCAGGACCTCATGGATAATAGGTTCATCATCTATGATGTGAATAATTCCTTTTTGTGCCATTTTTCTATCTACTAATAGATGTTCCTTTCTTTTTTGTTTTATCTAAATCCATTGGAATTGAAATAGTGAAAAGAGAACCTTTCCCTTTCTCACTTTCCACAGTGAGTTGGCCTTCATGTTCTTTAATAATAGCATAACTGATGGAGAGGCCAAGCCCTGTTCCTTTCCCAATTCCCTTAGTTGTAAAGAATGGGTCAAAAATTTGTGGCAAATGTTGAACTTTGATTCCTCTTCCTGTATCTTCGATTTTTATTACAGCTAGATTGTCAATTTGAGACAGTTTGATTTTTAGTGTTCCTCCGGTTGGCATGGCGTCTATTGCGTTGATAATGATATTAATGAATACTTGTTGAAGCCTGTCTTCCTGAGCCCAGATGGGTCTTGTGGGGGACAAGTTGAGCTCTAAATTTATATTCATATCTTTTAGTTTATAATCTATGAGAGAGATAATCGTCCTGAGGCTTTCTTCAAGATCTACTTTATAAAATGACGATTCTGAGGGGCTGCGGGAGAAATTAAGGAGATTTTTAATGATTCTAGCGACTCTTTCGGTTTGAGTATCGATTTTTTTTAGTATTTGGGAATGTGGAGATTTGGAAAGTTTCTTTTGTAATATCTGAACATAACTTGAAATTCCTGTTAATGGAGTATTTATTTCGTGAGCTACTCCAGCTGAAAGCAGTCCGATAGAGGCAAGTTTTTCTGAAGTAAGGAGTTGATGTTGAAGTGAGATTTTTTCTGTAATGTCTTCAAAGACAATAATTGTTCCGTAAGGGTTCATTTTGTTGTCAAGCAAAGGAGTTTTAGCAATGTCAAATATCTTCCCCCCCCCCCCAGGTATTTCTATGGTGATTTCACTTAAAAGGCGGAGTCCTTCCTGTGTGTCCGGGGGGAAAAGTAGTTGAGAAATCTTCTGGCCCAGCACATCAATTAAGCTTTTTTCTATTGCTTCTTCTTTTTTCTTGGAAAATGTTTCTTCAAGCACTCGATTCCATCCTGTAATTTTCCCTCTTTGGTCAAGGACTGCTACTCCTACAGTTAGGCTTTCTATAATGTTTTCGCTGTATTCTTTAAGCCTTCCGAGTTCAAGAGCCCTGATATTGGCTTGATTATAGAGATATGCATTTTCCAGGGCTAATGCTACAGGTGAAGATATTGTTCTTAAGAGTTCCCAGTCTTCGGAATTGAGGAATGTATTGTCTGCTTTTTTCCCCATTCCTAGGCAGCCAATCAATTTATCTTCAACTTTTAACGGCATTATGTGGAAAAAGCCAAAGGAGGAAAGCTCTTTAAATTTTGTCTGAAGGTTTTTCTTTTCAGTAAGCGAGTATGCAGAAAGAAAGTCTGTTTTTTTTAAATGTTGATAGAGCTGGCTATCGAATGAAATGTGAGGGTTGTTAGTAGGAAGGCCACCTCTAGACTTTAGTACATAGAAAGTATTTTCTTTGTCCTCAACTGGAAGGAGGAATGCAATGCATTTGAGAGAAAGGGCATTTGCAATTAGTTCAAGGAGAGATTCAGACAAATTTTGAAGGTTTCTCTCCTTACTTAGTTCTTGACTGATTGATAGGAGAGTTTTACGGTATTTATAACTTCTTTTATAAATAGCTCTATCTAGAAGCGCTTGAATAAATTTTTTTAATGGGGAAAAAAGTGTTGCACCCAGAACTATTGCAAGTATTCCTAAAATAATTGCATTGAGTCTATTCTCGGAAAAAATTTTGGTCTGAGAGCTGACAATAAAGTAAAAAATCGCGATGACAACATAAGAAGAGATCAATGGAATGGCTTTTTTTAGAAGAACTTCAACATCCATAAGTTTATATTTAGAGATTGAGTAAGCAAAAGTTAGTGGAATAAGAGCTTGAAAGATGACTGTAAGTTCAGCTGTTTTTGAAGGAATATGTCCCATTATGAATGGGATTATATAGAAAAATACAAATGGAACAATACCAAACCCAAGGCCATAGACAATCCATTTCAGTTGTTTTTTAGTAATGAGATTTGAATATTTAATAGTGTCATAGAAAAGTATAACAAAAGTAATAATCGAAAATAAACCAAAGTGGAAAAGCTCAAGTTTTTCAGATGTCTGGTTGAATCGGAGAATAAAAGGATCTTTTAGATTTAAAGCATTTGGAAGATGAATAAAAATTTTGGCTAGGAAGAGAATCATGCAGGGAAGATACAGGATGTAAACAGAGGAAAGTTTATTTTTAAGATTTTTTTTCCGTTTTGGAAAAATAATAAAAAAGTGAAGCAATAAAGGAGGAAAAACAAGAAAAGCAATTTTATCCAGCCAGTAAAATGTACTGTCGAGTGTGTTCAGATAGCCGGTAGGCGAGAATATTTGGAAGGAATAAAAAACAATAGAAATAAGCAGGAAGAATATATGAGGTAAAGAGAAAGGCTTTTTCGAGTTAATAAAAACAATTAGTCCTATGATAAGAGTAGTAAGGCCGATGAGCGCAAGGAAAAAGTAGATGATATTAGTTCCTTTTTTACTCAGATAATTTAATGGAGGGAAGATCTGATCCCCTTCATGTATGATTTCGTATATAACCTTTTGATCTGAACTTTCTGCAACCCAGAGATTTTTTGCTATATCTATTATATTTTCTACTGGGTTATTATTGATGGAATAAAGAATGTCTCCTTTTTTAATCCCTGCTAAGTAAGCTGGGCTGTCCACTTCGACTTTTACAGCAACAAGCCCTTGAGCCCTTTCTTTCCAGGTTACTCCATCTGTAGGTTCTTTCCATGTGATTTTTTTATAGATATTTATCCCTCCAAGAAGAAGAAGTCCTAGGATGGGAAGGATTGCTAAATAAATTTTCTTATTCATATTAACAAAGTGCGATGATTGGTTTCCCTTTTAAAATGTTTGGTCTCTATAGTAATCCAAATTTTTGAATCATTATTATAAAAAATATATGGTGTGCTCATTGTAAAATATGTTTTTCCCCGGCCCTGATAGCCCATTTGATGCTTGGCTGGTTCAAATATTTTTTCAATGCTATATTCTCTTTAAGGCCCAGGGGATTTGTGTTTCTGGACAGAAAGGTGCTCATGTAATCATACTTAGGTTTTTTTACGTTTTGTGGGTGATTTTCTATTTTTAAGGGAATAAATAGATAAGATGTATCATATCTACGTTTTGCTAGGGAAGATGCAATGAATAACACAAGCAAAAAAAGGATGAAGGAAGAAAAAATTTTGTTTTTCACTTTTCTTTAAAAATAAACGTTTCACTCAATCTTGTCAATATATTGTGCGTGTTTTCGACATAACTGAGTCCGTCCAGGTACGTCCAAGTTGACAAAAATAAAATGATTAAATAACATGTGAATTAAAAACAAACAAATTTGAAATGCCCTATTTTAATTGCCGTTTAGCCACTGAAGACGGCCGTGTTTTTACCCGGTCTTTTTTTGGGTATTCTTTGAGCCAATGTCAAAAAAATTTTGAAGCAGAAGGATTTTGTGTGTTATCGGTTAAAAGAGACTGGAAAAGGATAGAAATTTCTGCTTTTCCTTTTGAAAAGAAGATCAAAGATAAAGATTTTATTATGTTTAATCAGGAGCTTGTGGCACTCATCAAGGCAGGTTATCCGGTACTTAAGAGTATTGAGATAATCATTAGCCGTGTTAAGAATCTACATCTTAAAGAGCTATTGATATTGGTTGAGAGTGAGATCCGTGCTGGAAAATCCCTCTCTCAGGCTTTTGCACCTTATGAGAAGGAGTTTTCCAAGGTTTATATTGCCTCTCTAATGGCTGGGGAGCAAAGTGGAAACTTGGCAGGAACTATCAGCCGTTTTATTAGTTATATAAAAATTATTTCACAAACTAAATCGAGAATTAGGTCTGCCCTTACATATCCTTTAATACTCCTCTTGTTTTCTTTTGTACTAATCTCGATACTTGTAAATTTTGTCCTTCCCAGTTTTTCTGAGTTTTATTTGGATTTTGATGCAAAACTTCCTGCTATTACAAGAGGTCTGATATCTTTTTCTGTTGCTGTTAGGAATAATTTATTTTTTATCATTGCAGTTGTATTTTTACTTTTTTTTATATATTTGCAGATGAAGAAAAAAGGAAAAGGTGTTATATTGCTGGACAGGATCAAGCTCAAAATTCCCTATGGACGCACTATATGGTTGGAATCAGCAATTTCACTGTTTTGTCGCTCTCTTAGCCTTCTTCTTGAAGGAGGAATTTCGCTTCTTTCATCTATTGGTATTGCTAGCCACTCTGTCCCGAATAAATTCCTTCTGAAAAAGATGAAGAATGTTCCTGATCACATAAGAAACGGAGAGACCCTGTCAGAGTCTCTAAAAGAGGCTGGCTATTTCCCTCCCCTGGCTTTGGATATGATTCGTATTGGGGAAACATCAGCAAATCTTGAAGAGATGCTTTCAGATGTAGCTGAAGTTTATGACGAAAGGATAAAGATGAAAATCGACAAATTTATTTCTTTGACTGAACCGATTATCATAATCATTATGGGCATAATTACGGCAGTAATGCTTCTCTCTGTATATCTGCCGATTTTTAACATAATAAGAGTTGTTCAATGAAAGACAAAAACAAGCGAGAGAACATTCTTCATTCAGAAGAAAGAGCAACAAAAAAAATAGCTGAGAGATACCATGTTCCCTATGTTGACCTTTCCTCATTTGTTTTAAGCCGGGAATTAGTTAAGTCTTTTCCTGTTGATTTTCTTTACCGTTTGAACTTTATTCCTTTAGAAGATAACGGTGAAACTGTTAAGATAGCTATAGCTGATCCTTCAGACATTGCGACAATTGATTCTATAGAAGCTTTCCTAGGAAGAGAGGTAGAGGTTTATGCCGCCTCGAAAAGAACCATTCATGAAGCACTTCGAAAGAGTGAAGCGACTCTTCAGGTCCTTAAGAATGCCACAGAAGGATTTATCCAGGAGGTTGTTGAGGATGAAATGGACAAAGGAGAAGAGGTTATCTCTGTTGAGAAACTTGCAGATCAGGAAAGCTCTATCATAAAACTTGTTAATTCAATTATTTTCACGGCTGTCCAAAAAAGAGCCAGTGATATTCATATTGAGTCAAGGGAAAACGGGGTCATTATAAAGTATCGTATTGATGGAGTTTTGAATGAAGCTATGGAGCCAATTGACGGCAGTTTTCAATCTCCCATTATTTCCAGAATCAAGGTCGTGTCGGATCTGGATATAGCTGAAAGGAGAGTCCCTCAGGATGGAAGATTCAGGCTGAAAATCAAAGACAAAACTATAGATTTTCGTGTTTCTATCATGCCTTGTATCTACGGGGAGGATGCTGTAATACGGATTCTTGATAAAGAAATGATAACTGAAGCAATATCTGAATTGAGATTGGATTTACTTGGTTTTTCTGAGAAAGTTCTGGAAAAATTCAGAAAGTATATTATTCAGCCTTATGGAATGATACTTGTAACCGGGCCAACTGGAAGCGGAAAAACAACAACATTGTATGCAGCATTAAGTGAGATTAAATCCCCTGAGGACAAAATTATTACTATTGAAGATCCTGTTGAGTATCAAATAGAAGGAATAACTCAAATCCCTGTGAATGAAAAAAAAGGTTTAACTTTTGCTCGCGGGTTGAGATCCATTTTAAGGCATGATCCTGATAAGATTATGGTTGGTGAGATTAGAGACACGGAGACTGCTCAGATAGCTATTCAATCTGCACTAACTGGCCATCTTGTTTTTACAACCGTCCATGCTAATAATGTGTTTGATGTAATAGGGCGATTCCTTCATATGAAGGTTGACCCCTACAGTTTTATATCCGCATTGAACGTTATTCTGGCTCAGAGGCTTGTAAGAATTCTATGCCCTAAGTGTAAGAAGGCTATTAAATACAGCAGAAAACAACTGCTTGACTCTGGCCTTGATCCAAAGGAGTATGAACATACAGTTTTCTATGAAGCCCAAGGGTGTCAGGAGTGTAATTATACCGGACATCAGGGGAGAACAGCAATAGCTGAGTTGTTAGAGCTGTCTGATAATGTGCGGGAGATGATTCTGGCTAGAAAACCTCTTTCGGAAGTTAAAAAGAGAGCCAAAACTGAGGGAGTAATCTTTCTGAGGGAAGTTGGGTTGAAGAAAGTGTTAAAAGGGCAGATAAGCTTGAACGAACTAAACAAGGTGACATTTGTCGAATAAGGAAAATAAGGAGATTTCGGTTTCCGAGATGCGAGATAAACAGGCCGTTTTATTTAAGGAAAAAATAAGGGATTATTTTGTCAGGCCTCGGCTATATGATTTAGGTGTTCAGATTTCATCCCATTATATTAGTGGAATACAGGTCCTGCCGAAAGAAGGAAAAATAAAAAGTCATTTTGTTCTTCCTCTTGAAGGAGGAACAATAAATCCTTCTTTTAACAAGAAGAATATAATAAATAGTGAGTTATTGGAGAATAAAATAAAAGAAGGATTAAAAAAAATTAATATCAGTGCCCACAATATTATATTCCTTCTTCCTGAGATGTCCCAGAAAGCTTTTATCTTTAATTATGATTCTTTCCCGTCCTCTCAACAGGAGAGAGAATATCTCATCCGTTTCAAAGTAAATAAACAAATGCCATTGCTTCCTGATGATATCAAGTTATCTTTTGACATAAGAAAATCAAACAGTTCAAAAAAAATTCTTGCAACGATTGCTAGGTCTTGTGTGATAAAAGAATACGAAAATTTGTTTGTAAAGCTTCATTTGAAAGTGAGAGTAGTTGGGATTCCGTCCTTGAGTGTGTCGAATTTACTTAATAAAGAAAGTGAAAAAGATGTAATGTTTATCAGTGTTGAGGAAGATTCGTTTAGTCTTGTGGTTAATATAGATTCAGAAATTGTTCTCTACCGTCAAAAGCCTTTTGGAGCCAGTGTTAATAATCATAATTCAGAGGTCCAAAAAATAAGTCATATTGTTCAGGAGGTAAAAAACACAGTCAATTTCATTGAGGATAGAGATAAAAAACGAATTGGCTGCATTATAATCCGTCTAGGGTTGTTAGGTAAGAGAGAAGAAATGTTTGTAGGCTTGAAAGAAAAATTGCATTATCCGCTGAAGAAGATTGAATCTTATCTGGATTTCAATATTCCATTGAAAGAAAAAGAGATATTGTCGCCATTGATAGGTCAGTTATTATGAAGGTTTATAGAAAAATAGATTTGAATTTAGCCAGTCGTCCTATACAGAATAGAAAACTATTCTATTTCCTTGGAGTTCTGCTTGGTATTATTATTATTTTTATTTCAGTTGCTGGAGGAAATGTTTATTTTAAAAACAGGATTAAAATTAAAGATATTAAAACTTCAATTGCGAAGATAGAACAAACAATTAAAGATGTTCAAAAAGAAGAGAAAACATATATAAGTCATGTTGAGGATAAAGTAAGGGATTATAAGGAAAAAGCGGATCTGGTGAACAGCTTGATTTTAAGAAAAACTTTTTCCTGGACGGATTTACTTACGGCTTTAGAAGACTGTCTTCCTGAAACAAGTTATATTATTTCCTTAACCCCTTCTCTTAAGGGAGATTCTGAAATGGGGGTGAGGTTCGAGGTCCTTTCTCCTGGTCTTGAAGAACTCTTGGATCTCGTTTCCAGTTT
>Ga0307438_1000824_pt1 | contig 21477 bp, 8 predicted proteins | sample SalMarWE160110MG_FD_202144 | JGI IMG/M metagenome (GOLD analysis project Ga0307438, IMG submission 202144) | Salt marsh sediment microbial communities from the Plum Island Ecosystem LTER, Massachusetts, United States - WE1603-110 | ecosystem: Environmental > Aquatic > Marine > Intertidal zone >... | reverse complement strand
CGTTAATAGGAATATCTTTTAAGTTTTACCGCCTGGATTATAAAATATTCTGGATAGATGAAATTTCGACAATTCAGCATACTTCAGGTATTCCGGATGGAGGTTATTCCGCACTGGTGCCTGTTAATGAAATAAAAAATATTACCTTTTATAAAGACCTGTATCATCTAAATAAACAGCCGTTAACAATAGCGTCGGAGTTAAAAGGATTATTTAATTCAAGAAATTTGAATCCATTACATTATCCATTCTTAATGGTATGGTATCGGGTAGTGGGCGACGAGTCAGTAGATTTCAGATTATTTAGCGTTTTTATTTTTATACTAACTTTACCTTTTTTGTTTTTCCTTTCCAGGAGTCTCTTTGATTCGAATCTCGCCGGTTGGATTACGGTCAGTCTTTACGCTGTTTCTCCGTTTATTCATTTATTTGCTCAGGAAGCGAGATATTATATTCTGTGGTCTTTTATTTTGATTGTATTGCATTACCTGTTCCTGGAAGGAATGAAACGCAACGATATCAAGTGGTGGGGAGGGTATGCATTCGTAATAGCGCTGTCTCTATATGCTTCACCTGTCTCAGGTATAATTATCTTCGGTCATACAATATTTGTTTTGTTAAGTAGAAAAGACCTTATAAAAGTGAGCGTTATCAGCATATTGGTTGGCTTTATTCTTTACCTGCCATGGGCGCTTAAGTTATACTTTAATCTTGATGAGATTATTACTTCATTATCATGGCATTCTAATACGGGGCAACATATTTCTTTTTTCTTTCCTTTGTTGGGGCAACTTTTTTACCTGTTCAGTATTTTTTCTTCCCCTCTGGACTTTTTCTACGCGTTTGAGCAAACATCAACAAACATTCCACCGGGAGCAATGGGCGCTTTCATTTTAAATTTCGCTGTTCTGAATCTAATTCTAATGGCTTTTATTTTTCTTTTAAGAAAGACTAAGAAAGAAACTAAATATGTTCTACTTTTAATCATACTTCCCGGACTCTTATTTTTTTATGCCCTCGACCTTGTGAGGAATGGAATGACATCATGGTGGTGGCGCTACTTAATTTTTACAGTCGCCGGTATAATTCTGGTGATGACCAACTTCCTGCGTGAGAAGATAGAAAAAGGAAGTCTCCCTTATTCATTCATTTATATAGTCCTTACCGTGGTTGGTATAAGTTCTATGTTTAGCATTTCCAGAGCCAGACATTGGACTCTTGGCAGAAAATGGGATTGTTACATCGAGGACGCGCGCCTTTTTTCAACATCCAGCAAGCCTTTACTCATTACTGATTTTGCTTTCAACCACGGTATGATTAATTCTATGGTTACAATACTGGAATGTAACTCTGAGAATATCGATATTCTGCGAGCATCACCCAATATCGATAATGCAGAAGAAATGATATTCAATAAAGATTACTCCGATATATATGTTTTCCATGCATCGGATGAATTAATCGCAAATCTAAAATCACAGCTTGGAGAGAAAATGGATTCACTTAAACTTGAGGGTACTTCTCCTATTTGGAAAATAAATACTAGCAGCGCTAAAGTTACCAGTCATTAGTCGAAAAAATAAAAATTTTATTTGTGCTATTCGCGTAATTTGTTGTTAATAAAGAATTTAGTAGTTGGAAGTTAGAAGTTGGGATAAAGAAAAATCTTTGTGAGCTTTGTGGTTCAATTACTTTTTTGGGGGTTGATGTGCTTCTGACTCCTGAATTCTTTCTTGTTTCGTGGTTCCTATCTGTGTATTAAAAAACAAATTTTATACCAATACTATAAAACTTCATGTCGCTATGTGTATTGGTAAACTCAATCTCCACATTAAGGTTATCAGAAGCTTTATAGCCCACACCAATTCCAAAAGAGGGGCCTATCTCTTTATATGGCGTCTCCACATCCTCAATTGTCTCAAGCACGGTCTCATGTGTAACACCTATTTTACCCTTAAAGTATATTTCGTTGCGCGGTATGCTACTTATTACACCATACGCGCCAAAAGTCCTCATGTGCGATTTGTTTCCGGGATAACCGCTTACATAATCCCCACCAAAGTATCCCAGATTGAAATCCCCTTCAAGTGTTAATTCGAAGTTCCTGTTCTTAAAGGGTAAAGTATAGCCAACAGTGCCTCCTACAGAAAAGATGTTCAAGGAATTCTCATTATCTAAAGTAAACGTTCCCCCTTTAAATCCTATATTTATCCCCTTTTTTGGCTGATCGGCATAACCAATAGTCGATGTAAAAAAAAGAATTAATGACAACATGATTATAATGTATTTTTTCATCCAAACTCCTTTAATATTTTTTTCAATAATAAAGCTTGTATTGATAATGTCAAGACTGAATTCACCTGGTTGAATGGTTAAATGGTTTTTTCGTGTGTTTAGTGTGTTTCGTGGTTAATCTTTTTCATGCCTTGACAAAGATTAATAACAGGTTTATTGTCTCTTAAGTATTTTAAGGAGGACTAAATGAATCTTAAACGAACTATATTTATTGTTTTACTTGCGATAACGACCTTTTCTTATGGATGCGGAGAATCTCAGAGTACCGGACCAACTACCAGCACAACCACAACAACCAGTGGAGGTATAATAAATCCGGCAACACCTGGACTTGAAGGATGTGGTGTTAACCTTCAACCCTCTTACTACTGCAGCGGAGACATGGATTTAGGCTGGGCCTTAATGGATAATTATTCCGATATCAAAACTTTAAGGATAGAATTAGATACGAGTACGAATTCCACAATAGATGATTTCACGAGATGGATAAGTGAAGCCAACGACAATGGTTACGATGTTATAGCTACTTACCACTACGCCTCGGAGCTCGGTTCAAATGACCCGAACGAACTGCTTGCTGCTGCCAACTGGTGGGTGAACAATTGGGACACCCTTTCCTCGGCCGGTTCATTCACCGTGAATCTAATGAATGAATGGGGTGATCATAGCTTGACTTCGCAGGAATACGCAGATGCATATAATGCAGCTATCGACACAGTGCGCCAGGTGTACGACGGTCCGATTATCTGCGATATTCCAGGATGGGGACAGGAGACTCACACGGCTGCTTATGCCTCACCGGATATTGAGGACGAAGACATCATCTTTTCCGTTCATATATATACTAATGGCTGGAACGGAAAAGCCGGACACCCTTTGTGCGCAGCAGACCTTGATTATTTGGAAACCGCGGGAAGACCCTGTATGGTTGGCGAATTCGGAAGCGGAGGTGGTGGTAGTGTCGATTGGTCCGCATTGGTGGACCATGCCAGAGATAAAGGCTGGTCGGTAATCGGCTGGTGCTGGAATGGTGATGGCGGGGATATGAATATGATTGAGCCTTTTTGGAAAAACCATCCTTGTAATACCACTTCATACACGGAAAGTGCTTATTTCGACACCATATACGATAAATTAGAAGCGTATGATACAACCTCTATAAATAGTAACTAAGTACGACAGCTTAAACTAATTTTGATAAATTTTTTACCCACGGGTCGAAAGAAAAAGGCTGCCCAAATAATTATGGGCAGCCTTTAATGTAACTTAATTAAGACAATAAATATTCTTTAAAAGCTTTATAATCATTGGGTAGATGCGCAGGTTCTATTACCCTTTTGTCTATATCCACCAATGAAGGATGAGCTTTAGGAGCTATTTTAAGAGCTTCTTCTATGATTTCCGGGAACTTAGAAGGATGTGCAGTCTCAAAACATACTGCGGTCTTTTCAATATTTTTATAATGATGTATCAAAGCCGCGACACCTACTGCACCATGCGGTTCGAGTAATACATTATAATTTTCGTAAATTTCTTTTATGGTTTCCACAGTTTCTTCGTCGCTAATAGATACCGAGTATAAATTCTTTCTCATCGTAGCAATATCGGGGTCCTTATGAACATTACCCTCTTTGTCCACAGTGCCTCCGTAAAGGTCAAAGTACCTCGCGAGATTACTTGGATTTCCCACATTCATAGCATTGGAAAGACATTTACGTGAAGGATCTACCTTAGAGTAAACTCCGCTTTCGAGAAATTTCGGAAATTCATCATTTTCATTTGTAGCAATTATGAGTAACTCTACAGGCAAACCCATTCTGCGTGCGATTTCGCAACCTAAAGAATTTCCGAAATTGCCTGAGGGGACCGAAAAAACAATCGGGCGAAATTCATCGACAACGTTTACATAAGAATAAAAGTAATAAACTATCTGGGGCAAAATTCTTCCTATGTTAATTGAATTCGCGGAAGTCAAATTTAAACTCTTAAGTTCTGGGTCACTGAATGCCTGTTTCACCAGACGCTGACAGTCATCGAATTTACCGTCGATAGCTATGGTGGTAGTATTATCTCCTATTGCATTTAATTGTTTTCTTTGCCTTTCGCTAACTTCTAATTCAGGATAGAGAATAAACACATTAATACCCGGCAAATTCTTATAGGCGTTCCCTATTGCGCTTCCAGTATCTCCGGAAGTTGCTACCAGAACCGTTATTTCCTGATCCTCTTCCTTTAATTCTTCCATCAATCTTGACATAAGCTGTGCTGCAAAATCTTTAAACGAAGCAGTGGGGCCCTGGTCCATTCTGGCGAGATAAACATCTCCGAGGATTTTCTCGATTGGAATACTAAAAGAGTACGCATCCCGGCAAATTTCTTTTAGTTTTTTATCACCTATATCTTCTTTTAAATATTTCCCAAGTATCGCGAAAGCAACTTCGAAATAAGGTTTATTTTTAAGTGATAAAATTTCCTCTTTATACATTAAAGGTATACGATTTGGCATAAATAGTCCGTTATCCGGAGCCTGCCCCATAAAAAGAGCCTCTTTAAAGTTTACTTCCCCTTTAAAACCCTCGATTTCTTCCGTCTTTAATTCTCTATTTGTGCTGTAATATAAAATCCTATTACTCAATTCCATCTCCTTATAATTTTACCGCAAAGGCGCAGAGAACGCAGAGCCACTCCACATCCCAAAATATATTTTGTTTGTTTAAAACCCAACCGTCCCCACTAATTCAATCTTACAAAAAAACTAAAGTATTTTATAAAATCTAGAACTAAAAGTCAACTGTTAAATATCGATTTCTTCGGGGTCACCTTCCGCTGGAACAACTCCCCACTCCTGGTCTTCATAATCAAAATCCGCGATTTTTTCAATAGGCAGCTTCATGTATTTGCCATATCCTTCTGCCGCAATTTCTCCATTTCCCAGAGGTATCTCCCCGGTACCTTCATATATTCGGTTTGTTTCTCTGGTAATACGAGCCTTTACTCTTACCTCCTCATCGAGGGGTACCGGTTTTTTAAAACAAACATGGAACTCCACCGTCACAAACCAAACATCTTCCTCATAATTTATCAAAATAGCTCTTCCTATCGTTTCATCCAGAACAGCCGAAATCATTCCTCCGTGAAGACGTCCCGGATAACCCTGATGTTCTTCTATCGGTTTAAAAATACCAACCAATTCTTTGTTTTCCAATTCGTAAAAATGAGCCTTGAGCCCAAGGTCGTTTTTTAATCCGCAGACAAGACACATCTTCGAATTCGGCTGTTTTCGAACGACTTTTCTTTTCATTGCTAATTCCCTCTTTAAAATACTGATTATTTCCTTTACCGCAAGGTTAATTTAAACCACAGATTACACAGATTATTTAAGATCTTTTCTTTTTTGTTTTATTCTAGCTACTAACTTCCAACTACTAACTACTATCTTCTATCCACTCTTAACTTCCCGCTAACTAAAAACCCCCTTGACAAATTTCAAAAAATCATTATAATGCTTTTTATAACAAAGTACTTTGTTTAAGAAATAAAAATCATGTATATAATTACGGATTTGAGTGAGAGAAAATATGATAATTTTAGCTGCAGGCATATAAAAAAGTGCTTTTTAGAGTCAACTTTTTTCTTACTGGTATGCAAGGAATTGAAAGTATTGACTTCCGGGGAAATCATTTGTATAATGATGTTGCATTTTTCGCAAAAAAATAATTTAAAGACATGCTTCAATAAGGAGGTTTTATGAGTTTTTATAAAAAACTTTATAAGTTGATTAATCTTTGTTTCTTTTTTTTCGCGTTGGTTCTAACCGCAGGTATTATAGAAAAAGAAGTGACCTTTAATATAAATGATCTTGCGTTCTCATCACTCGAAGGATACGATTTAGTTAAACTAAAAGGTTGCAAGTCGACTGTAGAGATAGGAGCGCCACTGCTTCCGAGAGCTTCTTTTTCTCTTCTTATTCCTCAGGGTTCTGAAGTAGCAGATATTGAAGTCGTTTCTTTCGACAAAGAGGAAATTGCCGGAGAATATAATATATATCCTACCCAACATCCACAGCCGTTCACAAAAGATAAGGTCTTTCCTTTTGTAGAACCAGATAAGGATATTTATACGGCAAGTTTCCCTTACCCTGGAAAAATTGTCGAAAATCCAAACACAGGTTCGATGGGCGGTTATAGACTCGCCAGTTTACTTGTTTACCCTTTACAGTATATACCAGCCGAAAAGAAGTTGGTTTTTTATTCGAGAATAAAGTTTAAGATTACTTATGAAGAAAAAACACGTTCGTTAAACATAAAAACAAAAACTGAAAAACAAAACAAAATATTTAAAGAAAGAGTTAGAAATTTAATTCTCAATCCGGAAGATATTGGGATGTTTGAACCTGCTCTCGGACTACGTGGCAGCCTGGACTTACCCGCAGATAATATTGAATACGTAATAATAACCGTAGACTCCTTTCAAACAGCTTTCCGGGAACTCGCGGATTGGAAAACAAGGAAAGGAATTCCCGCGAAAGTTGTCACTCTCGATTCTATCTATGATAATTATACAGGTGACGATAATGCCGAGAGAGTAAGAAATTTCATAATAGACGCGAATTCAACCTGGGGAACCATCTGGGTTCTCCTAGGGGGTCAGTGTGACTATGAATGGGGTCAGGAAATAGTTCCCAGAAGAAATGTCTGGTATAGAAGGGTAGACGGAGACGAAACTGATACTATCCCTTCAGATCTTTATTTTTCAGATCTTGATGGAGACTGGGACGCAGACGGGGATGGTGTATATGGCGAATCCACAGACGATGTTGATTTATACTCGGACGTTTTTGTGGGGAGAGCCCCCGTACGGACTGTTGCCCAGGCCGAAACTTTTGCAAATAAAGTTCTCACCTATGAAAAAAGTCCTCCGTCCGGTTATCAGAAAAAGATACTTCTGCCTGCAGCTATTCTATGGACTTATTATGACGAGAAACTCTCACAGGAGGCAATTGCCAACATGGTACCCGGAGACTGGCAGGTTTCAAAGTTATATGAACGAGATGGAGACCTAACACACGAAGCTTTCGTCGATTCTGTCAAATCGGGATTTGGGTTTGCTCATCTTGTAGGACATGGAAATCAATATGGTATTTACACTTATCGTGCCGATGCTTATTTAAATTCAGATGACTTAGACGCCCTGGATAATAACGGTTTACTTGGCATACATAATTCTATAGGTTGTATGTGCGGTGCAATCGATTATGTTCCTTACGGGGATTGTTTTGCGGAACATTATTTAACTCCTTCTACGGGAGGCAGTTATTCTATCATGAATTCAAGATACGGTTGGGGAAATCCCCCAAGCATGGGTCCTTCGGAGCATATTGACACTTGTTTCTATCATGAGATATTTAAAGAAAATTATACCTATCATGACCATGTGGGTGTGGCGCACGCTTTTTCTAAAGATGGATATGTCCCAGAAGTAAACTGGGGATCTTTTTGGGCATGGTGTATTTATGAATTAAATCTATTCGGGGACCCCCAAATGCCTCTCTGGACAGATATTCCCGGAGAATTAACAGTTATTCATGATGCAGTAATACCTATTGGCGGGAGCACTTTCACTGTTAATGTTAACGACAGTGGTTTCGGCGTGGAGGGTGCTCTTGTCTGTTTATATAAAGAAGGAGAAGTTTACCAGAGGGGATATACAGACGCGTCCGGTAATGTTACTCTAACTTTGTCGCCACCGCCTAACTCACTTGGAATAATGTACTGTACAGTTACGAAAAATAATTACATTCCCCATGAAGGAACTGTTGACGTTATTTCTCCTTCTGGTCCATGGGTTATTTTTGAACAGTATACAGTAATGGATGGCTCTGGAAATGGTGATGAAAATGTCGATCCCGGTGAAAGTATTGAACTTCCTTTAACTGTGCATAATGTGGGTCTTGGTGATGGGGTTAGTGTTACAGGAACCATTCGTACGGAAGACTCTTATGTTACCTTAATTGACTCTATTGAAAACTTTGGTGATATTTTAGCCGATTCTCTCTCAATTAGTTTAGAAGATTTCGATTTTGATGTGTCACCGGGATGTCCCGCAAACCATATTATTAATTTTGAGCTTATTGCAAGCGACGTGAACGACAGTACCTGGAACAGTTACTTTTCAGTACCTATATCGACACCGGATATAGCTCTTCCCACAGATACTTTAGATTTCGATACAGTATATATAGGTTATCCTGACACTTTGGACCTTCTTGTCAACAATGCTGGTACAGATACTTTGAGGGTAAGCAATATTACTTCCGACAATATCGATTATTCTGTCGATATATCTAACTTTAACGTACCTCCCAACGAAAGTCAGATAGTTGGGGTCATTTTTTCTCCGGTTTCTGAGGTTGTATCGACAGGAAATTTGACGTTGGAGTGTAATGATTTAGATGAATCTACTCTAACAGTTTTCTTACAGGGAGAAGGATTATTACCCCCGGACATATCAGTTTCACCCGATTCGTTGAGTGATAGTCTGTTCACGGGTGAAATATCTACTCACACCTTGGTTATTCACAATAATGGTGCCAGTGATCTTAATTTCAATATTCTAATTGAGGAATTCGATACATCTACAACATTTGTTGACTTTTTTGCGGATAAATTGGTACAAAACCACAAAGTTGTCGCTTTTGGCAAACCTGCCCCATTGGAGGAACTGAAGAACGAGACTTTTTCTTTCTTTCCACAATCAACTGAAGTAACGGAAGACCTCATCGATAGGGATAAGCCATTTGAAAGTAATAATTCAGATATAACAGCTCGTAGTCTAACTATAGGTGAAGAAGTTTTTGGAAACGATGATAACGAATATTTTAATGGCCCCAGAACTCGAGGGAACCTTTTCACCTGCAATACTTCTACGACTCTAATTGAACACCGCCTTTATTTGAATCCATCATCTTCGACACAGCTCTGGTTCTTAGTGTATGAAGGGGAATCACAGGTAGGTACTTATAACTTGATAAGTGCTTCGGATGTTACTCCTGCGGGTCCGGGTTTAGGATGGTACAGTTCAGGTGAGGTAGACGTACCCTTAGAAGAAGGGAAATATTATTTAATTGTTGCTTCTTTTGAAGAACTAAGCAATTATTATAACCAACAGGGAATTTCTCCTTATCCGATACCCGCATCTTTTGGTGAATTAACTGCAGGAGCAGGTTGGAGTTGGGCGCCAACCACTACTTTCCCGCCCGCTTCGGCTCTGAGTGTTCCTTCTTATGCGTTTGGAGATCCAGTAGCTTATTATCAGACTCTGGTTACAGGAAGATGGATATATAGTGATTCAAGTTCGGGAACCATTTCTGCGGAAGATAGTATGCTGATAGACGTAACTTTCGATGCTACCGGTTTGAACGGCGGCGATTATTTTGCGGACATAATGATCTCAAGCAATGATCCTGACGAACCAGAAGTTAACGTTCCTGCGTACTTACATGTAACAGGCACTCCGGATATCGTTGTCTCGGAAGATACCCTTGATTATGGTATCGTCTTTACCGGTTATTCTTCTTCCGACACCTTAGTTGTCGCAAACGAAGGAACCGATTTACTAACTGTAAGTGATATCTCCTCTGATAATTCCGATTATACTGTCGACATTACTAACTTCAGCATAAACCCCGGAGAAATTCAACCGGTCGTAGTCACCTGCAATCCGAGTACAGTGGGAACAAGTACAAGTACATTAACTATTACCTCTAACGACCTGGATGAGCCTACAGTGAATGTTTTCTTACAGGGAGAAGCCCTGGAGCCCCCGGATATTTCGGTTTCACCCGGTTCGTTAAGTGATAGCCTGTTTACGGGAGATACGTCTACCGATACTTTAACTATTTATAATACAGGAAGCAGTGATCTAAACTTTAATATTTCAATTGAAGCGTTGGCGGCAGCAACAAATATAAGTTTTAGAGTTACCGATTTCAAGAACGATAAAAGGCGAACCTCTGTAGAAAACTCAGGAACGGAGAATGAGGAGTTAATACCAGAGTTTTCTAAGAGGATTTATGAAAGTGACGCTACCGCATTAGCTTTTGAAAACATACTTGTCATGGAGGATGGACCCGGTTCATATCATTATGATACAGCTCTGGATAATCTCGGTTTATCCAGGACACTGGTAACTTCCTGGTCAGCATTACTGACGGAACTCAATAGTGGAGTTCCCTGGGAACTTGTCATTGTTAATTCCTATAGTGATGGACCTCCGAATGAAGTACTTGATTCACTTAATTCGTATCAAGAAAACGGCGGTTTTTTGATATATTCCGACTGGGCTCTTTTCGCTTATTCTTCACATCCTTTGCTTACGAGATTAGGCATTGATTTTGTTTCGGATTTTACAACGCCCCTAAACTTCTATGCTGTCAATCAGGGACATATGATCTTTAATAATCCGAATAATATAGACAGTTTATACTGGACGGACAACCAGTACATCAGAGATGGGGAGATTGTGAATGTTCTTGCGGGTGCGACTCAACTTGCTTACTTCGAAGGTTATCCTGACAACGGTACTATTGTGCTTAATGCGGAAGAGAATTGTCTGTTTAATGCTTTTCAATCAATGAACTTTAACGCAGATGATGATTCCGACGGAAAACTTGATATTGTTGAGCTAATAGAGAATGAAATTACGTTTCTCTCGTTCAGCTGGCTTTCGGCTGAGCCCACCTCAGGTACCATACCGGCAGATGATAGCGTGTTTGTGGAAGTCACCTTCGATGCGACCGGTTTAAATGGCGGCGATTATTATGCGGATATTATAATTAACAGCAATGATCCCGATGAGCCGGAAGTAGTTGTTCCTTCTCATTTGCATGTGACAGGTGCGCCTGATATCGTTGTTTCTACCGACACCCTTGATTATGGTATTGTTTTCACAGGCTATTCTTCTAGCGATACCTTAGTTATCGCAAACGAAGGAACCGACTTACTAACGGTGAGTGATATTGTATCCGATAATCCGGATTATACGGTAGATATAACTAATTTCACCTTAAATCCTGAAGAAAGCAGACAAGTTGCTGTCAATTTTGAGCCGAGTTCCCTGGGAACTATTACAGGGAATTTAACCATTACCTCCGATGACCCGAGTAACCCAACTGTGACAGTTTTCCTGCAGGGTGAATGTGCAGAACCCCCGGATATTTCAGTTTCACCCGATTCGCTGAGTGATAGCCTGTTCACGGGTGAGACGTCTACCGATACCTTAACGATTTACAACACAGGTGGAAGTGATCTGTTCTTTGATATTTCAATCGATGAGATTGTGCTAGAGGTGTTGAGTAAAAAAACTCCTGATCAGGCTCCGCTTCCATCGAGCAAGTTCGAGTATTTAGAAGTTGGAAAAGGTGAAGAGGATCCTCGAAAGGGCGACCCGGTAGTTTTAGGTGCTGGTGGGCCTGATTCATTCGGATATACCTGGATGGATAGTGATGAAGGAGGAACCTGTCAATTTGAGTGGGTCGATATTAGTTCGACCGGTACCCAGGTTACAGGACTAAGTGACGATAACTTTACTGGCCCTTACCCGCTAGGTTTTGAGTTTCCTTTTTACGATTCTGTTTATACTGAATTTTATATCTCTTCCAACGGTTTTATTGGTTTTGGACCCACAAGCGGTTATTCTACTTACAGCAATCAGCCAATTCCTACGAGTAATTCTCCAAATAATATTATAGCCTGGTGCTGGGACGATCTCTATCCACGTGGCTCCGTTTATTACGAGGATTTTGGAGATAGACTAATTGTTCAATTCGTAGACTACGGAGAGTATGGAGGAAACGGTCGCATCAACGCAGAAGTAATACTTTATCGTTCAGGCCAAATAACCATTCAATATCTGAACTCACATGACGGATTTGATCTTCTAAGCAACACTGTTGGCATTGAAAATATGCCTGGTAATGAAGGATTACAGGTAGCATTTAATACGGGTTACATACATGATAGTCTCGCAGTAGAATTTTCGATTGGACCGAGCTGGTTATCTGCAGAACCTATCTCGGACACTATTCCATCGGGTGACAGCGTACAAGTGGAAGTCACCTTCGATGCAACCGGTTTATACGGTGGCGATTATTTTGCGGATATTCTTATTGCAAGCAATGACCCGGATGAGCCGGAAGCAATCGTCCCTGCTCATTTGAACGTGACAGGTGCACCAGATATCGTTGTTTCTACCGACACCCTTGATTATGGTATCGTCTTTACCGGTTATTCTTCTACCGACACCTTAGTTGTCGCAAACGAAGGAACTGATTTACTAACCGTAAGCGATATAACCTCTGATAATTCAGATTACACTGTTGATATCACCAACTTCACCTTAAATCCCGGAGAAAACCAGGAAGTTGCTGTTACTTTTGAGCCGAGTTCCACAGGAATTATTACAGGGAATTTAACCATTACATCAAATGACCCTGATAATCCAAGTGTATCAGTTTTCCTGCAGGGTGAATGTGTAGAACCTCCGGATATATCAGTTTCACCCAATTCATTAAGCGATACTTTGCTTACAGGTGAGACGTCTACCGATACTTTAACGATTTATAACACGGGAGGAAGTGATCTAAGCTTTGATATCTCATTTATGGAAATAAATCCGACTATGTCAGCACAAAATCCCTCTAATTCTTTCCGGGTAAAATCTGAAATAAAATTAATTGGCGAAGGGCAAATCCGAGCAACAAATAAAAACAGCCGAACAAATAATGTTCCCGTGGATTATAAACCAATAATTATGGAAACGATAAAAATTACTGAAAATGGCAATTTGATATTGATTATTCAGGACGAAGCCCCATGGGGAAACTCTTCAAACGAAGAAATTTTATCTGCGAACGGCATTGACTACGATATGATAAACACTTCTTATATTGATTCAGTTGATTTTTCAAATTATAAGGTCGTTTTGATTCCCAGTGATCAACCTACGTCTTTTTATGAAGCGGTAAATAACTACGCAGATAAATTTAATAATTATGTGGAATCAGGTGGAATTTTGGAATTTCATGCTGCTGGTTGGGGCTGGAACTCTGGAAATGCCTCGCTGGTTACCTTGCCTGGTAACATGAACATTAATTATAATTATTCGGATGTAAACTATCTACTTGATCCTACCCATTCACTTGTTGAGGGAGTGCCAAACCCATTTACAGGCAGCAACGCAAGCCACTCCAACTTTACAAATATTCCAGGTAATGCGGTGGAAATTGCGGAAGATGAAGATAGAAATACAAACCTTGTGGAATACACTTATGGCAGAGGGGCAGTAATTGCGGGAGGACAAACATTTGAATATGCTTTTAGTCATAACGAGAATGCTGGGATAATATTGGAAAATATGATTCCTTATGTTTTCGACTATGTAGTGGGTGTCGATTGGTTATACGTCGATACTGCTTCCGGAACGCTTCAGTCGGGTGACAGCGTTAAAATAGAAGTCACCTTTGACGCCACCGACCTCACCAGGGGTGATTATTATGCGAATATAATTATTACGAGCAACGATCCCGATGAGCCGGAATTAGTCGTTCCTTCTCATTTACACGTGACAGGCGCACCGGTTATTTCCGTTTCTGCGGATACCCTGGATTATGGTATTGTTTTCCCCGGTTATTCTTCCAGCGATACGTTAATTGTCTCGAATGAGGGAACAGATCCTCTTACAGTAAACGATATCTCGTCCGATAATTCGGATTATACGGTAGATACAACTAATTTCATTTTAAACCCCGGAGAAAACAAGGAAGTTGCAGTCACCTTTACGCCGAGTTCGCCGGGAATTATTACGGGTAATTTAACCATAATATCTGATGATCCGGTTGATCCAACTTTAGCAGTTTGCCTGATGGGTGAATGTATGGATCCGCCTGTTATTTCTGTCTCTTATGATTCTTTGTGTGATAGTCTGAACCAAGATGAAACATCTACTCATACTTTAACAATTTACAATACAGGTGTTATGGATCTGATTTTTGATATTTCAATTGGCGGAACACTCTTACCATCATTAACTACAAGTAAAAAACCCAACGGAAATATATCACTATCAAGCCAGTTTGAGTATCTGGAACTTAAAAAAGGCGAAGATGATTCCCGAAACGGCAGCCCGGTAATTTTAGGCGCTGGTGGGCCTGATACATTCGGATATGCCTGGATGGATAGTGATGAAGGAGTGAGCTGTGAATTTGAGTGGGCCGATATTAGTTCGACTGGGACCCAGGTTACAGGACTGAGTGATGACAATTTTACTGGACCTTACCCGATAAGTTTTGAATTTCCTTTTTACGATTCTGTTTATACTGAATTTTATATTTCCTCCAACGGTACTATTGGTTTTGGACCGACAAGTGGTTATTCTACTTATACCAATCAACCGATTCCCTTGAGTCATTCTCCAAATAACATTATCGCCTGGTGCTGGGATGACCTTTATCCCGATGGTTCTGTTTATTACGAGAATTCCGGAGATAAACTCATCATTCAATTCGTGGACTATGGAGAATACGGAGCAAGCGGTCATATCAACGCAGAAGTCATACTTCATCGGTCGGGGCAAATAACAATTCAATATCTAAACACATATAACGATTTCGATCTTTTAGGTAATTCCATTGGCATTGAAAATATATCTGGTAACGATGGATTACAGGTAGCATTTAATACGGATTATATACATGATAGTCTTGCAGTAAAATTTACGATTGGTCCCAAATGGCTATCTGTAACTCCTGTCTCGGATACTATTCCATCTGGCGACAGCGTATCCGTAGAAATTACTTTTGACGCTACCGGTATGGCTGCAGGCGATCACTATACAGACATTATTATCGCAAGTAATGATCCGGAAAATCCGGAAATAAGCGTACTTTCGCATTTACATGTTCGTGCGGCTGGAATTGAAGAAGAAATACCTAAAGTCTTTTTTGTCAAACAGAACTATCCCAACCCATTTTCCGCAAATACTGCGATACAATTTGGATGTCCTGAACCTACCAAAGTTCGCATACTGGTTTATGATGTAATGGGAAGAGTGGTTACAGAACTAATAGACAAAAAAGTTAAAGCAGGCTACCATATCGTCAACTGGGATGGAACTACTAAATCAGGCAGAAAAGTCGCTAATGCTGTCTATTTTTATAGAATCGTAACTGATAAAGGTTTTAATCAAACAAAGAAGATGATTCATCTACAGTGAAATAAAACAATACATGATTATTAAAAAGGCGGGGAATTCCCCGCCTTTTTAATTGGAAACGAACAGATCCCCTGAATCTAAGTTAAGTAGTTATGCAAGGAAAATTACCATATAATAAGCTTTTTTATATTCTCTCGAGCTCTCTGTATGCCTTCCTGCGCGTAATTAATCCATTTAGGATCATTTGTCTTAGTTATTGTTTTCTCCCAGATTCTTATAGCCTCATCAAAATGTTCTTTTGCCGATCTCGCCTTCTGATTATCCATATCATTTAAACCCAAACGGTAATAATATTCTCCGTAAAGAGCAAATAAAATATAATCGTTAGGATCGATAGAAAAACCTTTATTTATGTATTTTTTAACACCTGAAAGATTCTTCCTTGTAAGCTCAAGATTAATCAACTGATAATAAACACTTAAATTTGAGGATTCTATTTTCAATGCTTCATTATAGTATTTCTCGGCTGTATTATACTGTCTCAACTTAAAATAAGCATTACCGATTTGTATCCTGCTGGAAACATGTTTAGGAATTATTTCAATTACGGATTTGTATTCTTCAATAGCATTTTCGTACTCGCCAAGTTCGCTGTAACATTCAGCAAGTTTTTTAATAACTTCTATATCATCAACAAAAACCTCTTTAGCCCTCTTTAACAACGGAATTGCTTCTCGATACTGCTCAAGTTTAAACAAAAGATTCCCGTATCTGAAAGCTGTACCACCGTTGTCAGAATTATATTGATAAGCTCTTTTATAATTCTCTAAAGCTTCATTGTATCTGCCTTTCGATTCAAGAAAACCGGCATACATGTCATAACTATTAGCGTCTGTGGGATTCTTTTCTATGGCATCTAAAAAAAGCTGTTCCGCTTTTTCGGACTCACCCATCTTATCTAAAAGAGACGCATAAGCCAGGGTCATTTTACGATTACTTTCCGGATCAGTAAAACATCCGATGTTCTCCTTACAAATTGCAAAAGCTTTACTCGTATCTCCGACTAGAAGATATACCTCTTTTAGCGCAAGATAAGCATCCACATAGACAGAATCAGCTTTAACGGCTTTCAAAAGAAGAGGAATTGCCTCATCATAATTCTTCTGTTTCATATATTCAAAAGCAAAACTGTAATATCTTTCCGCATCGGAAACTTCCTGTACCTCTGGCTGTTTTATCTCTTCCTCCTTTCCACTAGTAGATGCACAGCTTACCAGAATAATTAAAAAGAGAAGAAAAAATACCTTAGGAATTTTCATTTTTAATCCTCCTTTCCTAAACATAAAGATTCCTTTTTTATCCATATTATAAAAATAAAGAAAATAGTCACTACAGTCAAGGGACTTTTAAAAGAAACAATATATGAAAGATAGCTGACAGCTGACAGCTGACAGCTGACGGCAGAAACTTTGTGGGCTCTGTATTAATTAAGGTTTCGAGGTTTCTAGGGTTCAAGGGTTCGAGAAAAAAAACAACAAAAAAAATCCGTGTATATCCGTGTCAATCCGTGGCTAATAGTTGATTGTTTTTTTTATTTTTGAACTTTAATCTGTAATTTTCCATTTTGATATTTGATTTTTCCATTAATATGTCTTGACATATCCTTTAGAAAACCATAAAATAACTAAAATACAGGAGGAATGATGAAAGTAGCTTCCGTCTCCGAAATGAGAAAAATGGACCAGACCGCGGTAAAAAAATACGGCATCGACGAAATACTCTTAATGGAAAACGCCGGTAACGCGGTTTTTTTTGCAATAGAAAAAGAAATTGGAATCAAAAATAATAATTTCCTGATCATCGCCGGAGGCGGTAATAACGGCGGCGACGGGATGGTAATAGCCCGTAAACTTTACTCAAATGGAGCTCACGTTAAATTTCTTCTTCTCTCGGACGAAAAAAAATTAAAAGGAATAACAAAAAAGAATTTTCAAATATTAAAAAAGATTGGCGTATCCATCAAGAAAAAACCAAATCAGAAAGAAATCGGGAAAGCACTTAAAGAAACGGATATAGTTATAGACGCAATGCTCGGAACCGGTCTCTCGGGAGAAGTCAAAGGACTTTATAAAAAAACTATCGAACTTATAAATAAATCCGGTAAAAAAGTCGTAAGTGTGGATATTCCTTCAGGTATCAACGGAGATACGGGCGAAGTCATGGGAACCGCTGTAAAAAGTGATATAACTGTAACTTTCGGTCTACCAAAAATAGGAAATCTTAATTACCCCGGATATGAACACTGGAAAAAACTTTTCGTATCTCACATTTCTTTCCCGCCTGAGCTTTACAATGATAATACTATCAAAACCGCAATAAATTTTCCTGTACCTCTAGAGAAAAGAGCAAAAGATACACATAAAGGGACTTTTGGCAAATGCTTATTTATCTCGGGCGCAAAGAAATATCTCGGAGCTCCTTATTTTTCCGCAATGTCATTTCTTAAAGCAGGCGGTGGTCTTTCCTATCTCGCCACACCTGAGTCCATTTCCTCCTTCATAGGAAAAAAAGGTAGGGAACTTGTACTTCTTCCGCAAAAAGAAACAAAAGCGGGTTCGATTTCTAAGGACAACTTAAAAGATTTAATCGAATTCTCAAGAAACGTAGATTTTGTCGTAATGGGTCCGGGACTTTCTCTGGATAAAGAAACTCAAGGTTTGGTTCGTTCTCTTGCAACGAAGATAAAAAAACCTCTCTTAATTGACGGAGATGGACTAACCGCTTTGAAAGGTAATTTAGATATACTTAAAAAAAGAAAAAAACTTACCGTCCTGACTCCACACCCGGCAGAGTTTATAAGATTATTCGGAGGAAAGACAAAAGAGATTAAGATAAATAGAGTACGAATTACAAGAGAAAAAGCTGCTGAATACGGATGTTTTATCGTTTTCAAAGGAGCTAATTCGCTCATAGGATGTCCTGACGGAGAAGTCTTCATAAACCTTACCGGAAACCCAGGGATGGCTACCGCAGGTTCGGGCGATGTTCTTTCCGGAATAATTTCCGCAATGTTTAAAGTTGTCCCGGGAAACACTGAAAAAGATATCTTTAAAAACTCTATTAGGACTGGAGTCCTGATACATGGCCTAGCCGGAGATATTGAAGCCCTGAAAAAAGGAGAAGACGGAATAACAGCAACCGATATTTTATACTCAATACCGGAAGCGATAAGAGAATATAGAAAAGAAGGCAATAATCTCATCAGCAATATACAACTAATATAACGCGGCATAGCCGCTAAAATGTAAAAATTAAATATAAAAATGCAAAATTACAAATCAAAATTCAAAAATAAAAACAACTGTACGGTTCAAAGGGAGGGCAAAAGTTAAATTTACATTTTAATATGTCATTTTGCTTTTTGATATTTGATATGCCATAAAAAGACGATTAAATCAAATGAGATATTTTTTTATAAAAAAACAAAGGACTAACTGTTAATATCATGAATATGAAGGCCTGGATTCTCGAAAAACAGGGAAAAGCCGAAACAAAACCTCTTATAAAAAAAGATATTCCAATTCCCACCGTTTCGAAAAACAAAATAAGAATAAAGATTAAGGCAACAGGAATTTGCAGAACCGACTTACACGTAATAGAGGGGGACTTACCGATGCGTAAAAACCCTGTAATACCCGGACATCAAATTGTTGGGATTGTCGATGAACCCGGAGGTGGGGTAACCTCCTTTAAAAAAGGTGACAGGGCGGGTGTAGCCTGGTTATATAACTCCTGTGGGACCTGTAAATTCTGCACTTCAGGAAGAGAAAACCTGTGCAATGATGCAAAGTTTACAGGCTGGGACGTTGACGGCGGTTACACCGAATTTATCGTTATTGACCAAAAATTCGCGTATCATCTTGGAGAAAATCATTCCTTTGCCGAACAGGTGCCTTTTATGTGCGCGGGAATAACCGGATACAGGGGATACCGTCTTGCTGACGTAAAGAAAGGAGAAAAATTAGGATTATTTGGATTCGGACCGACCGCATCGACCGTGCTGCAAATCGCAAAAGCAAAAGACATCGAATGTTTCGTGGTCACAAGGAGCGAACATAACCAAACTTCAGCAAAGGAATTAAAAACCGATTGGGTCGGGGACTATGATGATAAATTTCCCGTAAAGCTGGATGCCGCGATATTTTATCCTCCCGCGGGAGAGCTCGTTTCTTATGTTTTATCGCTTCTTGAACCCGGAGGAAGACTTATACTCTCCCCCATTTATATGTCTAATATGGAGATCAAAGATTACACAAATCTTCTCTGGATGGAAAAAAGCATTAAATCTGTTGCAAATGTAACACGCGCGGATGGAATAGAGTTTTTAAAAATCGCCGATGAGCTTAAATTGAAATCCAGGGTAGAACTATTCGACTTTGATGATATCCCAGAAGCTCTTATAAAAGTTACAAAAGGGGAAATAAACGGAACCGCTGTTATTACAACTGAGTCATGAGTCGTGCATCGTGAGTCTCGCGTCAAAACAAAAAACAATTCGTGTTATTCGTGCGATTTGTTGTTCCTCTTAGTTGTTTTGGCTGGGATGGGATTCCGACTTCTGAATTTTTTCTTGTTTTGTGTGTTTCGTGGGTAAAAAACATCTTGACAAAACTCTAAAAAATCCATACTATGATTATTAATATATAAAAAAAGCACTTACTTTACTCATATTGTTAACAGGAAAAAAACCAGGGAGGTTTTTTATGAGATATCTGTTTTTAGCAATTAGTATAGTCGTTTGTTTATTTAGTCCTCTTATCGTAGCGGCAACTGAAAGAAACGAACCAACCGTATCTGATTCCTGGATGAAAAAGGCAATGGAGCATATAGAGAAAGAAGAATACAAACCGTCATTACAGAAATCCGATTATAAGGGCGAACAATTCAAAACTCCGAAATATCATCTCGCGAATAGAGCCAACAATCTTCGCGCGTACTTTGACGAAAACGGAATCGAACTCATGGATAGAGTGATTGTTGATGAAGAAAACTGGAATTTAAAAATCAAATCGATTGCGGTTACCAGTGATGATAATGATAAAAAGATTTTCAGCGATATAGATGTTACGCTTAACGGAGATAATATCTTGTACAGTGGCGATGGTATCGAAATTGTTTATTCAAATTCGGAAAGCGGAATCGAACAGAATATTTCAATAGAAGAAAATATCGGTTTAGAAGGTAATTTCGCAATTGATTTTATAATTGAAGCAGAGAATCTGGATATTACTCCGGAAGAGGATAGATTTGTATTAAAAAACGACGAAAAGGATATTATATATCAAATAAACGAGATTAAAGATGCAGACGAAAATGAAATATCTTATTCTCTGTCAGAGAAAGAAGGAAATTTAAGTATTTCACCGGATAATAGAAATATAGTATATCCGATAAAAATAAGCGCCAATATTTATTCGACTAATTCATCCGATGAAAAACTAAGTGTGTCAACCTCAGCTAAAGGCAGAGGTCTTAGCCAGTCTCCCAACTGGACAGCTGAACCCAATCTGTCATACGTAAACTTCGGGGAAGCCGTTTCCACGGCAGGGGACGTAAACAACGACGGATATTCCGATGTAATCGTGGGAACTCCCTGGTTCGATGGTGGTTCAAGTGATGAGGGAAGAGCTTACGTGTATCATGGTAGTTCTTCCGGACTTTCCGCAACTCCCGACTGGTCAGACGAACCCGATCAGGTAAGAGCATACTTTGGTGTATCTGTTTCAACTGCGGGCGACGTTAACGGGGACGGATTTTCGGATGTTATTGTGGGAGCTGAGGGGTACGATGGCGGAGGTGGAGAGGTTGATGAAGGTTGTGCATTCGTATATCTCGGAAGTCCTTCAGGCTTGTCTGAATCTCCAGACTGGTCGGCTGAATCCAATCAGGATAGCGCAAACTTCGGCAAATCCG
>Ga0307438_1000819_pt1 | contig 21588 bp, 21 predicted proteins | sample SalMarWE160110MG_FD_202144 | JGI IMG/M metagenome (GOLD analysis project Ga0307438, IMG submission 202144) | Salt marsh sediment microbial communities from the Plum Island Ecosystem LTER, Massachusetts, United States - WE1603-110 | ecosystem: Environmental > Aquatic > Marine > Intertidal zone >... | reverse complement strand
GACGGGTTTAGTATATTAATATATACTTTCCCAACAGAGACCCAACCACCTTCTGCATTTAGTCAAGCTATCAGAAGAATATCTCCACCCCCTGAATAATCAAGACTTTTTCTCATTATAAACGTGAATCAGGGTTTCGTGGATTCTCCGAATCGGTTAAGTAGTTAAGTTGTTGATTGGTTGAATGGTAGTACGAATTCTTTGGATTGGTTAATTAGTGTAGTTGTTGAGTAGGAAAACAAAACAAAAATCTTTGTGCCTTTGTGTTCTTTGTGTGAATTAGGGTTTCGTGTTCCGTGTTGCGAGTTTCGGGTTAAAAAACAAATCCTGATAATTCACGTTATAATTCTGTTTTTAAAATTTACAATTTGAAATTTCCAACTTGCAATTTACAATTATACACTGGAAAGTGTTATGTTTCTCTGTGTTCTCCGTGCCAATATTTGGATTTAGGATTTAGGGGTTAGGATTTAGCAAAAACAAAAAAATCTGAGTAAATCTGCGTTCATCTGCGTCCTAGTTCTGTTTTTCAATTTTCAATTTACAATTTCCAACTTGCAATTTACAATTATACACTGTAAAGTGTTATGTTTCTCTGTGTACTCTGTGGTTAAATGTTTTGGGGTTGGGAGCGGTTGACATTATTTCATCTTTTAATATATTCCAGACATGGATGAAACACTCGACCAGGTAAAATTCAGAAAAGAACATTTGGATGAATTAAGGAAAAAGAAAATCAATCCCTATCCTTATAAATTCGAACGAACTCATACAAGTGAGGAACTGAAGAGCGAATTTGATGACCTTGAAAACAAGGAAGTGTCCGCAGCCGGCAGGATTATGCGTGTGAGAAGTCACGGAAAAAGCACTTTTCTTGATATTCAGGATGTTTCGGGTTCGGTCCAGCTTTATCTCAGTAAAGATTCTCTTTCAGATGATTATAATACAGTAGGTTTACTCGATATAGGGGATTTTATAGGGGTAAAAGGAAAGTTAATGAAAACAAGAACAGGTGAAGTTACAATATTGGTCGAAGAGCTAACTGTTCTGGCTAAAGCTTTACATCCTTTGCCGGAAAAATGGCATGGCCTTTCCGATAGGGAAGACCGTTACAGAAAACGCTATCTGGATCTTATTGCGAATGAGGAGAGCACAAAGGTTTTCCGTATACGGACTCTTATCATTCAAGAAATAAGAAACTTCTTAAACGAAAGAGGTTTTATTGAAGTAGAGACTCCGATTCTCCAGCCGCAGTACGGAGGAGGATTCGCGAAACCATTTAAAACCTACCAGGAATCTCTAAAGAAGGATTTATTTCTCCGTATTGCTTACGAGCTATACTTGAAGAGATTGATAATAGGTGGAATGGAAAGAGTTTACGAGATAGGAAAAGATTTTAGAAATGAAAGTGTCGACCGGTCCCATAATCCCGAGTTTACGATGTTAGAGCTTTATCAGGCTTACGCGGATTACTACGATATGATGGAAATTGTAGAAGCACTTTTCGAGCGTTTGCTTGAACGTTTTATCGGTTCGAAGGAATTGGAATATCAGGGAGAAAAGGTTTCTTTTAAGGAGGGCTGGCAGCGACTTTCTTATTACGGTGTCCTTCAGGAGAGAACAGACGTTGATTTTAAAGGTTTGTCGTTTAGTGATATCAAAAAGCAGGCTAAAAAATTGAATATAGATATAGAAGGTCTTTATACTTCAGGTAAGGTACTTGATGCGATATTTTCCGAGGAAGTAGAACCCACAATCGATAAGCCGACGTTTATTATGGATTACCCGAAGGATATTTCTCCTCTTGCAAAAGATAAAAGGGATGAAGAAGGGGTTGTAGAGCGCTTCGAGCCTTTCCTTTTTGGGATGGAGATCGGAAACGCTTATTCAGAGTTAAATGACCCGATTGAGCAAAGGAAGAGGTTTGAAGGGCAGTCTAAACTCAGAGAAAAAGGTGACCTTGAAACCGAATCTCTTGATGAGGATTTCCTAACCGCAATGTCTTACGGAATGCCTCCGACAGGCGGGTTGGGATTGGGAATCGATCGTATCGTTATGATTCTTCTGAATCAGCCTTCTATTAGAGATGTGATCCTTTTCCCTCAGCTTAAATAGATTGTATGAACCACAGAGAACACAGAGAAATAATTGTGTTGAAAAAGAAAAAAACACTGAGATCACAAAGAAAAAAAACAAAAAAAGTAATAGCCACGGATGAACACGGAAATACACGGATTAAAAAAAATATTTTGTTGTTTTAGTAAAAAAATATATGGGAAGGGAAGGGGATCAGTGTTAATCGGTGAAAATCAGTGGTTAATTAAGGGGTTGTGGAATGGGTTTAAAACAAAAAAACTTTGTGTGATTTGTGGCTAAAGATGACTGAAGATTTAGATAAGTTAAAAAAGATTGGTAAAACTTTAGAAAAGCTTCCAAATAAATTTACCCAGGCAGATTTCCCGATTGAATTTAAAACGAATGAGCTTACGGCATTGTGTCCCTTCACCGGACATCCTGACTTTTATAAGCTAAAAGTTAAATATAAGCCAGATAAGTCTATTGTAGAATTAAAGAGTGTGAAGCTATATATAGAAAAATTCAGAGATCTAAGGACTACTCACGAAACACTTTTAAACATAATTTTCGAGGATTTCAAATCCTTATTATCTCCCAGGTATCTTTTTGTTGAGCTGAAAGTTAATATTCGCGGTGGAATAAAAACTACGCTTTCCCGGGAAGAAAATCCGAATAATTAGGATTAGTTAATAGTAAAATAGTTGAATCGTTAAATAGTTGTTTTTGGATTTAGGATTATGGGGTTGGGATTTAGGGACAACAAAAATCTTTGTGTCTTTGTGCTCTTTGTGTGAATTATAGTTTCGAGTTACGCGTTTAAAGTTTCGGGTTAAAAAACAAATCCTGATAATTCACGTTATAATTCTGTTTTTAAAATTTACAATTTGAAATTTCTAACTTGCAATTTAAAATTAGATACTAAGAAATGTTGTACTTCTTCGTGTCTTAATGCCTTCGTGGATGTATTAAAGGAATATCTGCATGACAATCGCAGATGCCAGCGCAACCGTTAAATTATCATTTATTTCTATAGGCAGGGCTTCGGTAACAGTAGCCGCGATTGCACCAAAAATCAAAATTAAAAGGTGAATCCGTATTCCTGTCCATTGATAGAATATGAGAGCTAGTACCATTACTGTTATAAAAAATGCCAGACTGCCTTCGAGGCTCTTATCTCCTATTTTTACTTTTCCGTATTTGGTGCCAATAATAGCGGAAGCTGTGTCTCCGAAGAGCATATATACCAGACTCACAATTGCTACCTGCTTGTTAAAGAAGGCGATCACTATTATATTTGAAATAAGAAGAGCTGTGGTTCCTGTAATCATACCCTGTCTTACCTTTAATATTCCCTTAGAATGTTCTGCTATTGTCCTCCAGAGGTTGGGAGAAATATATCTCATCACTTCGAGAGTAGTCATTATACCCAAGAGATACAAAAGTAACATTTCAACAATAATTTTATTCGGAGAGAAATAATACACTACGGGAAATACAATGCCGGCTCCGATTCTGAAAAATTTTCTTCTTTTTAGTATCACTTATTTCCTCCCTTTATAGTTATATTAATCAAAATTTTGTCTTTTTTGCAAAAAAATATTCCATTTAATTTTACCAACTTTTTCTGGCAAATAAAATATTAAAATTTAAAAAGCAAAATGACAAATAAAAATGTAAAATCATCTTTTGCCCTTCAACGTTAGAATACTTGAAGCGAAAATTTTGCTTATTTCATCTAATTCCTCTAAAAACCAGTTAACCTGTTCAGGTGTTGCTCTTTTGCAATCCCTAAGTAGAGTAATCCATAGCTTGCTTTCATTAGTAGATTTAAGAGAATAATTGAAATAATTAGTGAAATCTTTCTTGCTACTCGCAGATTGACCTTCAACGTAATTACCTAAAATACTTGTACCGCTACGAAGTAATTGATCTCCAAGTCTTTTGGAAACGTTATCCTTAGGTAAATTGTCTAAAAACTCAATAAGTTTTAGAACAAAGTTGTACAATCTTTTTTTGTATTTATTTTTGAATTTTAATCTGTCATTTTCCATTTTGATATTTGATTTTTACATTTTAGCGGCTTTGCCGCGATATTAGTTCTTTGATTAGATCGAGGTTTAAAAGAATTCCGAGGGTTAAAAATATAAGCACAAACGGAATAAAAAGAGGCATGGAATTCCAGTAAAGCCATATCCAGAGGCCGAGAGCTATCAGGAATATTGGTAAAAATGTTTTCATAGTACGTGGAATTTTCTGAAGCAGGAAAAAAGCCACTATAGCAACGATAGAGAATTTTGGGAAGAGATATATCATTACGCCTCCGGAACTCGCAGCGCCTTTTCCTCCCTTAAAGCGTAGGAATAATGAATAACAGTGTCCGATTACAGCGAACAGACCTGTTATGCCTGTCCAGAATGCATTCAGGTGAAATATTTTATCTGCTAAGAGCATTGGTATTATTGCTTTCAGGGCGTCCAGAAGAAATACAAGAACACCCCAGAATTTTCCGATTTCTCTCGCGACATTACCGGCTCCTGGATTGCCGCTCCCGATATTTCTTATGTCTACTTTTTTGAACTTTGCGATTATAACAGCATTTGGAATAGAACCGAATGTATATCCTGTGATTAAAGAAACTATAATTTTAAAAGTCAGATTTTGTATCCCCATCTAAACTTAAAATTATTAACAACACCCTACCTCCTAAATCCTATACCCTGAATATTATAGCGGGGGTGGGATTCGAACCCACGACCTTTGGGTTATGAGCCCAACGAGCTACCTAACTGCTCCACCCCGCGTCAAACATAATATAGTTTTCGGGCATTTATTGTCAACCCCCCCTAAAGATTGTAAATTTTAAATTGTAAGTTGTAAATTGTAAATTGTAAATTTCCCCCTTTCCCTTCCCCCCTGAAGATTGTAAATTTTAAATTGTAAGTTGTAAATTGTAAATTTTTTATTTTCCTTTCCCCTGGAGATTTGAAATTTTAAATTGTAAGCTATAAATTTCTAATTTTAAATTTTTTATTTTTTACCTCTTATTACCGATTTCCTAGCTGTTACAATCGATTTTCCTATAATATTGCCGAGAGCTTCCGTTTCTTTTATAGTATTTTTTATTCCATCACCTTTCAGAATCTGTGTTTTTTCTATTAATTTTAACCAGTACATCGATTCTCTTATCTCTTTTAAAACAATTTGCATTTTATGTATAAAGTCCGCCCTACTTTGAGCTCCGCATGCCTCCTCGTAATTTGCTCCCGCAGAAGTACCTGAACGTAAAAGTTGCCCCTTAATATGATAGCCAACTGTATCTTTCTTTAATTTCCCGCAGAGCTTTATAATCTCGGCACCGTAATCCAATAATCTTTCGGAAATCACATCTGCTTTTTCTTTCATAGTTTAATTTTCTCTTTTTTCAAACTTACAATTTTCAACTTGCAATATTCAATTTCCAATTCGACATTGGAATGTTATCTCTTAATCTTGTATGGAAGCGTCAATCCTTAAATTCCTGTCTGTCTTCCAGGGCTCTTGTGAGGGTTAAGTCATCTGCAAAGTCTATATCGGTCCCGAATGGGATACCTCTTGCGATACGAGTTATTTTTACACCTCTGTCTTTTAAATTTTCTTCAATGTATAAAGCAGTTGCTTCTCCTTCCGTTGTCGGATTCGTCGCTATGATTATTTCCTTTATTCCTTCTGTTTCTACTCTTTTTATTAAAGAAGCGATGTTTATATCTTCCGGATAAGTGTCATCGAGTGGGGATATAAGTCCTCCCAGTACGTGATACAGTCCTTCATAAGAATTTGAGCGTTCGATTGCAAAAACATCCATTGGTTTTTCCACAACACAGACTGTCGATTGGTCTCTTTCAGTAGATGCACAGATATGACATAAATTTTCTACCGTTATGTTTCCGCATTTACTGCAGAATTTTATTTCCGAGAGTACTTTTTCTAAAGAATAGAGTATTTTTTGCCCGATATTGGGTTTGGTAAGAATATGGAAGGCAATTCTCTCCGCGGATTTCTTACCGATTCCCGGCAACGATTGAAGAGATTGTATGAATCGTAGAAAAGAGCCTGGCGGTTTCAAGATATCAGGTCTTGAATTCCATCTAAAGGCAAGAATCCAATTGCCTCTTGCATTTTCTTTTGAAATAAATCTTTTGTTTTTTCCTTACTAATGTTTACTGCCGAAATTATTAAATCTTCCATTAAGGTTTTATCCTTTTCTTTAAGCAGTTCGTCTTCTATCTCTAACTTTAGGATTTCTCCGAATCCGTTTGCTTCTACCCGTACCATTCCTCCCCCGCTCTCACTTACAATTTTTTCTTTTTTAAGTTCTTCTTTGATTTTATCTACTTTTTTCTTTAGATTTTCTAGGTCAAATAAATTCTTCAGCATCGAATATCTCCTTTACTTTCGTGACCATCGAATTATCACGTAATTTGGTTTCTACTTTTTGCTGGTATGTTATTATTTCTATATCTATATCCTTCCCCGTTGTTTCTTTTATCGCGTCTCTCAAAAAGTGAATGTCTTCATCAAGGTGTTTCTTATGGGTTGAAGGAACTTTTATTCTTAATATATCGTCTTCAAACGAAACCGGTTCTGCGTCTTTTAAGAATGCCTTAAGGAAATTCTTTCCATTGGTTCCGTCTATTTGTTTGATTATTGCTTCCCATATATCTTGCGCGTTTTTTGATAGCTTCGTGATTGTTCTGTTGTTTGTCTCTCTTTCTTTGTTTTTTTGAGGATTTTCTTTAAGAGGCATTTCTTCCGACATTTTTTTTATTAAGGTGTTTATATCACGTAAATTTGGTATTTTTGCCATCCTGAGCATTGCCAATTCGAGGTAAACAGGGGAATGAGATATCAATCTAATATCTTTTTCTAAATCGACCGACAAGTTAAGTACTGCTGTTATAAACTCCTTCGAAACATTTTCAGTAAGTTTAATTAATTCTTCTCTGGGTACAGTTGAAGTTGTGTCTTTGATTTCAAGCTTGCAGAGGATAAGACTGCGCAGAAATTTAAGCCAGCCGGATGTGAATTCCCTGAGGTCGTATCCCCTACTGGCAATTTCCTCAACACATCGTACTATTTCATTTTCTTCAGAGTTTTTAATGCCGTTAAATAGTTCTAAATATAGATTGTTTCCGATAAAACCAAAGACATCTCGGACATCGTCCGCCGTAATTTCTCCATCCGAATAGGAAATTAATTGTTCGAGCATCCCTTCTGCGTCTCTTATGGCTCCTTCTGCTCTGGAAGAAATGAGAGATAAAGCTTCATCCGTTGCTTTTACGTTTTCCAATTTTGCCAGTTCTTTTAATTTTTTGAAAATTTCTTGATTGCTTAGCATCCTGAAGTCGAATCTCTGACAGCGGGATAGTACTGTCTTCGGTACTTTTTGAGGTTCTGTAGTCGCGAATATGAAAATTACGTGTGAGGGTGGTTCTTCCAGAGTTTTTAATAATGCGTTAAAAGCTTCTTTTGTAAGCATGTGTACTTCGTCTATTATATAAACTTTAAAAGCAGATTGTACGGGACTATAGGATACCGATTCTCTAAGAGATCTTATTTCGTCGATTCCTCTATTTGATGCGCCGTCGATTTCTATGACGTCGACCGAGTTACAATTTGTAATAGCTCTGCAATTCTCACATTCATTACAGGGATTTTCAACTATACCTTTTTTACAGTTTACTGCTTTTGCCAGAATGCGAGCGACTGAAGTTTTTCCGACTCCCCTTGGACCCGAAAACAAATAAGAATGCCCCACTCTCCCCTTTGCCAATGCAGACATAAGGGTTTTATTTACATGGGGTTGTCCCAGTACTTCGTCAAAATTCTGTGGTCTGTATTTTCTTGTTAAAACTAAATATCCCATAATTTTTTCTAATCAGCCGCACGGCTTGCTTCGCCTATGAATTCTTACCGGTGCTTAGTTAAGAAAAAGCTCCATTTAGGTTTTCCTTCATCAGAGGTTAAGACTTCTTACCGCTGCTTCCTTCCAGATCTGACGGGGTTCAAAGCTCTCCTCTATGGAGGGCCCAAATTTCAACGCCATCTTAAGAAGCCCATAGTAAAAGAACATAAACTCAAATCAAGCCAATAGCCCTGCTATAGCGGATTACAGGTGAAGGGCACCGCTAGCGCCCCGCTATGTGCGGCTGATATTTTATATTAGTTCGGGATAACTAAGAAGTCAACCCCCATAAGTAATGTAAAAATTAAATATTAAAATGGAAAAATACAAATGAAAGTTCGGAAATTAATTTAAAAAAAGGGAACAACGAGCATAAAAAATGGTACAAATTTTGCATTTTTATTTGTCATTTTGATTTTTAATTTTTGATATTTAAATTCCGAAGAGAAGGAATTCAATGATATTTTTTGTTTTTCCTGATAACTGGTATCTGGGCCCCGGGACCTAAATTACCGTATTGTTATATCTATTCTATCAGTTCTGTCTTCTCCCACCGATTCGTATCCGATAACACTTGTTACTGCTTTTTCGGGGAGTATTATTCTGTCTAAGAGGAAATTGGCTATTCTTTTTGTCCTTTCCATGGCTAGATTTTCGTTTTGTGAGAAAACAATAACTCTTAGGCGTTTATTGATGTCTTTTCTGACGTAGTCCGCGGCTTCTTCCAGTAAATCTTTACCTGACTCAGATATGCGGGAGGAGTTTTGTTCGAATACTATTCTGCCGTCAAGACGAACTACGGAGTTCAATTCTTCCCTCCAGTAGAGTGCGGGTACACTAACTTTTTTACCAAGTTGAAAAGAAGATTTATTTTCATGATCGACTACTCTTAAGTAGTAAGAGTAGTTTTTCCCCAGATCTATCATATTGCCTTTTGAATCTCTTCCGTCCCATTCTATGGCTTCCGGAGGATTACCCATGCCAGCGAAAGTTCTGAATACCCCACCCATTGCGTCTGTTATTACTAATTCCCATTGTTTGACATCCTTTTCGACAGAAATGTTTAATATCGTTATAGGAGGGGTTAGAATATTTCCAAACCACGGTTTTCTTATCTGATTGCTGGCAAGGATGGGTAGGGGTGTGGAACTTATTTCCGAATGAACCTGTAGTTCCATATCATAAATGTTGGAACCTTCTCTTCCGAAAGGTTTGATAACTTCGAAGATATCATATTTTAGTTCTGAAGGAGGTTTTTTCTCGTCTATTTTGCCTAGATATTCTCCCTTGATAACTTCTTTTGATATCTCTTCCTGGGCAAACCCAACAATATTTAAAATACATATAAACGTGAGGATTATAATTCTTTTCATTTTTACTCCAAAACAAAGCTAAAAGTAATTATTCCGGTTTGCACGATTCCTGAGTTTTGAATAGACGCGAACTTCCATTGTCTAACGCTGTCTATTACCAGTCTATCCCAGGAGCCGAAACCTGAGGTTTTGACTACGAAAATGTTTTCCTTGACCGTTCCGTCGGGATTAACTGCTATCTGTACACTTACAGTTGCTGTTAATCCTCTTTTTTGAGCCCACAGGGGATAAGGAGTTGTCGGTTTATAGGTTATTTTTCTGGATGAAAGAGGTCCCGTGATGGTTATTTTTGTGGTCGATTTGGAAGGAGCACTCTTTATTTTTGCTTTCTCTTCCGCGGATACTTTAGGAGTTGTTTTTTCTAATTCTTTTGTCGGGACTTTTTCTAAATCGACCTGTCCGCTGCCTCCGGGTGAGGAGAATACTCCGATTTTAGCATCAGGACTGTATGTTTTTTCCTCGCTGATTTTTAGAGCAGGTTTACTTATTATGTCTTCGGTACTGCTTTGTCTATCAGCCGATGCTACACGAAGAATTTCAGTCGCTCCTACTTCGGGTCCCTCCAGTCTTTCGAATTTGTCAAGATCTATTCCTTTTGCCTGGGTACGATCCAACTGTTTTTCATCCAGGTCGATTCCCTTTTCGCTGATTTTGGGGACAGGGGGCAGGTTTTTAATTATTTTTTCGATTTCATTATTCTCTAACTCTTTTATACCGTCATCTCTCTGAGTTATTTTGTCTTTTATTGCCTTGAAGATACTTTTTTGAGGTGGTGTGGGTCTAACAGAGGGAGCCAATGTTTGATCTATAAATTCAATATTGTCAATTCTGCTGACAATTTCGCTTGTTCTTTTTGCTTCATTAAAATAAAAGATGCCGACATGAAATATAATTGAAAATATCATTGTGGCTTTTAGCTTTCTGTCAAAAAATCCTTCAGTTTTATCTAGCATTTTTATCTCTGAATGGTTGCGATTGAAATGCTTCTTGCTCCGAGCTTTTTGGCAAGAGCTATAATATTCATAACCGTACCGGTTTCAAGTTCCTTATCTGTTCTAATGAGAAGCAGATCGTTCGGGTTTTTTCTTATTGTTACGCCCAGAACTTTAGCCAACTGCTCTCTGGTTACCAATTCATTATTTATTGAAATTTCATGTTCCGAAGTGATTGTTATTGTAATGTTTTTCTCTGTGGGAGGTTCAACTGTCGTTGCTTCCGGAAGATTGACATGGAGCCTGGAAGAAAGTATGATAACGGGTGTTAAGACCATAAGAGTTATAAGTATTGTAAAACTTACGTCAGCAAGAGGAGTAATCATAATGTCGGCTTGTTTTACCTTTTCAGAAGTTATGCTATTCCTTTTCATTATTCTTTCCTCCGGAGAAGGACCAATTTTAATGCTCCTTTCTGTTTTGATATATCAAGAACTGTGACTACTTCCTGTATTGGAATAGAAGGGTAAGCGCTTACTACAACTATTCTGGATACACTTCGCCCGAGCAACTCTGCCACTCTTTCAGGGAATTCTTCCCTTTTGATAAGTTTTCCATTTAAGTAAATCTGATTCTTTGAATCTATATAAACGTTTACTTTTAATTCTGTATCATCGGCTGCAGTACTGCCTTTTACAAGAGTGGGATTTTTAACACTTATTCCAGACATAAAAATGGCAGGAGCGGACATCATAAAAAATAAAACTAGCAGTAAAGCTACATTTATCATGGGGGTGATGGGTATTTTCCCCACGGAGTCTTCATAGCTTTCGATGACACTTTTTCTCATAATTTTTAATCTCCTAATCCAATTTTAATGTTTCTGTTTTCCCCTTTGCAGAATTAGTATGTAAGAATGCAAGGAACCTGATAGAATTCGATTCGATCTTGGTGAGAATAGTTTTTACTTTATTCATGAAGTAGTTATAGAAAATGGCTGCTGGTATAGCTACAATAATTCCTATAGCTGTGGATACCAGAGCTTCGGCTACTCCCGCCATAACCACCGATGGACCTCCGGATCCTGACACCGAGAGATCATGGAAAGCTCTGATAATACCCATCACAGTTCCTAATAGACCGAGAAGCGGAGAAATAAAACTTATAGTACTGAGAACCGAGTTTTTCCTTTCAAGATAGCTTTTTGTCTCAATAAGCGCGCCGTTAAGTAAGTCGGCAATATCTTCTCTTGGCAAGTCTTTATTCTTGATGCCCACATCTAATATATCTCCGAGAGGATGATTCACGGATTTGCATATAAAACTCGCTTCCTGTATATTCCCTCTTTTTATTGCTGCCATTACTCTTTCTAAAAGAGCCTTTTCATTGATACCTAATCTACTGTAAGACCATAGTCTTTCCAATATTACTGCAAGTGCTATTACTGAGAAAACAAGCAGCAAATCTATCGCCCAACTGTTTTTTAAGAGTTGAATAAAACTTATTCCCGCCATTAAATACTCCTTTATGTTTTTAAACTCGTTCGGTTTGTGAATTTAATATTCATACTTATTCATCAGTTTGCTCTTCTCCGCCTATTCTTTCTGTACTCCCTAATCTTTTATAACACTGATTTATATTGTGTGTCGCGGTGGAGCTATATTCGCTTTCTGGATAATTTTTTATGATGTTTTTGAATGCTTCTAAGGCTTTTCCATAATTGCCTAAGTAAAAGTATCCTGAACCGCTGTAAAATAAGGCGAGGGGGACCCTTTCGCTTTCAGGGAAATACTCCAGGAATAGATTCGCTTCGCCGACCAGGTTATCGTGGTCTTCCATTTCATCGTAAATTTTAATTATATTTACTTGAGCGTCTTCGGCATATTCCGTTTCAGGGAAATCTATAAACACTTTTCGGAAAGTTTCCAATGCTTTCTCATGATTCCCTTCTTCATAGAAACGAACAGCCAAATTAAATTGAGACAGAGCAGCTTTAGGGTCAGAAGGGAATTGTTCGATAAAGTCTTTAAGTAATTGTGGGTTTTCCTGTCCTGCCATGTAATAAGCTGAGGAAAGAGATTGTTTTACTTCATCTATCAGTGAATCGTTTGGATATACTGAAATAAATTTTGAAAAGGCATCGATTGCTTTTTTGTAATCTTGTCCGTTGTAATAATTGTTTCCCAGTGTAATCATCGCTTCTGAAACCAGAGGTGAGTTTGGATATTCGTCAATTACCATCTTAAAATACGGTGCTGCCATATCATATTTTAAAGCCTGGAAATAAGTCATTCCGATTTCATAGGCAGCATCAGGAGCTATACTTGAATTGGGGTAATTCTGCAGTATTTTTTCCCACGACTCAATCGCCTCTCTGTAGTATTCTAAATTATAGTACGATTTTCCCGCATAAAATATTCCTTTTGGCTTTAGAGGATTATTTGTGGGAATTTTGGCTATACTTTCAAAGAAATTTAGTGCTTCTTCATATTCTCCCTTATTGTATAATGCTATACCGTTTCCAAAGGAAGAATTTATAAGAGAGGTTGTATCCATCGAATAAGCTGACATTACTTTTGTGAACTGATTTTCGGTTATATCTAATCTGTCTTCATGCAAGAGACACCAGCCATAGCCGGATTGTGCGGCAGCAAGGAGTTGCGGGCTACTGTATTCAAATTCGCGTATGATTTCCTGGTATAGACTTTTTGCGTTTTCATATTGACCTGTTTGATAGTATGCTTCGGCAAGATTGAACATAGCTCTACCTTTCCAGATATCGCCTTTTTCGCAGGATTCTTTATTAAGAAGCGCTTTCCCAAGTGCGATAGAAAGTGAGTAATCTCTTGTTTTATTGTAAGTTCTGAGCAGCAATGCTATTGCTGGACATGTTATATCTGAGCCCCAGTAGTATCTCAAAATTTTATCAAGATGTTTTTTTGTTGTCAGGTAATCTCCCTCGGTGAAAGATAGGCCTCCCGCGAGATAATCTCCGAGACCAATCGTTTCTCCCGAAGAATATTTGGAAGACATTTGCTGGTAAACAATACGAGCTTGAACAGTGTCACCCATTGCCAGGAATACCTGACCCATTTCAATGTTTGCGAGGCTGGCAACTTTTAATTCCGGGAAATTCGAAACGATTTTTGTAAAGGTAGTTAGCGCCTCATCACCCCTGCCCAATTCTTTAAGGCATTTACCGTAAAGAAAATTACTGTGAGCGGCAAGAAATATGTCCTGACTATTTAAAGTTGGTTTCAAGTATTCTATTGTTTTAAGATAGTTGTCTTCATTGTAATAGCATACGGCTAATTTGTATGCAGCATATTCTTTTAATTCGCTGTAGGGATATTTTTCTAAAAAGTCTACATATTTATAAAGGGCACCTGAGTAATTTCCACTGAAAAACAACACATCTCCCATATAATAATATGCGTATCTTGCGAGAGGACTTTCCGGGTAATCGTCGGTTAATTTCTTAAAGGCAGCCAGCGATTTTCTTGGATCATTAATGAAAAAGTATGCCTTTGCTTTATAAAAAAGTGCTTCTTTGGTTTCAATATCTTTAAGTAGTTCTGTTACTTCATCATAATGTTCCTGACCAAAAGCAATTATTGCCTTTGTCACTTTAGTTTTATCAGAATCTTTATACCCAGGATATTCCGAGGTTAATGTGGAGAGACTTATTTCCGCTTCCTCCCAGTTTTCGAGAGCGATGTGGCAGGAGGTTATTGCGTAAATGCTTTCAGGGTAAAGGTAAGTGCCTCTTGATTCACTGTTTATCTTGTAAAATAACGATAGTGCTTTTTTGTAATTGCCTGTATTATAATAACATTCTCCGATTCTGTATAAAGCTTCCAGCCTGTATTCCCCTATGCCTTTAAGGGACTTTTCGAATTTTATTCTCGCTTCTTCGTATTCTCCCGCATTGAACAATTCTGTAGCGTCGAGAAAGAGTTTTATAGCTTCGGGAGTGACTTTTTCATATTCTTCCGAAGTAAGTGCCCTTCGTTTCTCTAAATCATCGATTTGCTGCGGAACCATTCCTGTGACCTCTATGTCTTCAAAGTCAACGTCGAAAAATATTTTATCTCCTGCTATAACCGGTTCCCATTTTTCTTTTTCTTCTTTGCCTTTAAAGAAGGGCAATTTAAAGGATGCGCTTGCGTTTATTCTTGTCGTTAGCGCATCATCAGATCTTTCCCACAGAATATTTTCGAGCTTCAACACCGAAATTTCTCCAGTAAATATTCCAACTTCGGATTCGATTCCCATATTGATATCTCGTCCGTCAGCTTCCAATATAAGATTAAGCCATTTGTTGACAGTGAATTTTGTCGCCGTGAAAAGTCCAATAGCGAAGTTTTCATGTTTATCGGTAAAGAATAAATCGGTGTTAGGTTGGCTGCTATGAGGTCCATAGCCAACAAATTTTCCTCTTCCTAAACCTGCAGTGAATTCAAATCTTCTGCCGAATCTTCGGTTGCCGACAAGGTAAAAGGACCATGCTTCAGGCGGGCGGGGGACATATGTTTCGTCTAAGAAGGTTGTATCCGAACCTAAAGGCGAGATGTATTTACTGAATGCTATATTATCTATTCCGAAAGCCAGGGAAGTGTTTTTTGCTTTATAAAATTGATATGCAAAATCAAAAGCAAAATCGCTACCTGCAAACCAGTTGAGCCCAAAATTCATTCCTGCTTTTGAAAATTCAAATTCAATATTAGGATCAAAGCCATAAGCTCGCCCAGAGCTAATAGGAAAATTTCCGTTAAAGTTTACGAACAAGCCCTCGTTTAAATTTGCGGAGGGTATATCTATATAAGAATTTCTCTCTAATCTCTGTGAAGTTAAGGTTAAAGAAACGAATAGAATTGAAAAATATAGTAATCTTTTCATTTTTCTTCCTTATTTACCGATTTATCGCTTTTTTCATTAGATTTAGTTTCTTTTTTACTTTCAGGGGTTTTTTCAAACTCGATTTCTTCTCCTGTGTATATCTGTTTTTCTAAACCTTCCCATTTTTCTTCTATAAGGAATCTTTCCGCGGGACTTGAGGTCTTTACTGTAGCCAATTTTCCGCTTGATGTATAAGTTCTCCCGTTTTTTTCGGTTACTTTAAATTTGTAGTAATAATCTCCGTAACGAACAAGTTTACCGCTATTATCCCGTCCGTCCCAGTAAAGCCGTTGAGGAGGTTCTCTCCAACCTTCGTAAGTTCTTACTATTTCACCATAGCTGCTTTTTATTATCAGTTTCCATTTCCCGATTTCATCTTTTGTCATTATTTCTTTGTTTAGCCAGACGATGTTATCTTCGCCGTCTGTCATCGGGGAAAACGCTTTTTTATCTGGGTATAACTTTGCTCTGAAACCGCCAAAATTGAAAGTCAGGGAAAAATTATGATTAGGAGACAATATTCCTTCAGACTGATGATGTTGCTGGAAAGCATAATCGATTCTTAAGTCGTTTCTTGAAACAGGAAAGGAAAAGCCTATTCCATAAGAGAAATAATTGTAATCCGCTCCTAATCTTACCTTGAGAAGACTGTTTATTTTGTATTCCAACCCCCCGTTTAACTGTAATCTGCTGTTTTCATGCCATCCAATATCACCAACAAATATTAAATTGTTTTCAAAAGTTTTGCAGCTTACTCCAGCTTTGAATCTGATGGGATGTTTTTCTGCTTCTGATATTAAGGTGAAAGAGGGCCTTAATAAATTATTTATTGTAAATCCGGCAGAGAAAGATTTCTCTGGAAAAAGTAAAAATCCAATGTCGAAAGATTGTCCAATCGAACTCCAATGGGAGATCGAGTGGTGGAGTATTTGATAATTGATTCCAAGAGATAAATAGTCAATAAATCTTATAGAGTAAGAGAGCATTCCTGCGGTTTCGCTTTCTCCGAATTCATCTATAAGATTATTGCTTTCATCTCTGTTTTCTATACCGCCAGTACGAGCCTGCATTAGAGAAAAGGAAAAAGAGCCGGATTTCGATGTTGGGAGCACATAAGAAAAGTAGTCGAAACTGGTTCCCATGAAAAGAACACTGTGCATAAATAGTATTTCCTGGGGTTTTAACTGGGAAAGCCCCGCGGGATTATAATAAGGGGCTGAAGCATCGTCTGCTAAACCGACTCCACATCTTCCCATTCCCATGGTTCTTGCTCCTGCTCCGAAATTTAAAAAATTTGCCCCTACTTCGGCATTGCTTTTCAGGGAGAAAAGCATCAATAAAAAAGCAAATTTTAATAATTTACTCTTTCTTATCATATTATTTTATCTTATAACGGCTATTTTACCAGTATATTGGGCAACTGTTTGAGTTTGATTTGTCGCTTTAATGCAAACTATGTATACACCGGAAAAGACTCTGTTTCCGTCGTTGTCCGTTCCTTCCCAATCTACTCTTGCTGTGCCTTCCGATTCATCGGTTTCGATATTCCAGACAAGATTGCCGAACTTATCGAATATCATTGTTAAAACGTGTGCGTTATCTGTTAAATAATATTCTATAATTGTGGAATTGTATTCCGGTGTAAGAGGATTTGGATAGATATCTATTGAATCGCTGGTTGCTTGCCTCAATTGGCTAAGGGTAACTTTACTGATTACTTTAAATTTATTACTGAGGGAAAAGCCCTTACCTTCAAGGTTTGTGCAATTTAGGTTTACCGAGTCTGCCGTTTTTGAAATTTTCACCCAGCCCTGCCAAATGCCATCGGCTAAATTAATTATATTGTCGTTTTGTCCGCATATTGTAATTTCGTTATCAATTGGCTCAACCGATAAAGAACATAAGAAACTCGAGCTGTCAATTGTGGAGATATATACATAAACGCTATCACCCGCAAATTGAGGTGAAGGTATTGAGTCGAAATTTAAACTTAACGAGATTAGAAGGGCTAGCATTTTATCAGGCACATCTCCTTCATATGTATTTAAATATACGTACTTTATCAATATTGTCAAGGTAGGTTTTCGAAAATGCAGTTAGAATTCTTAGGTTAAATATTGTAAAAGTTTTATATAACAAGTATTTGGAAGTATTCTCAACATAAAACAGGTATGGAAATACTAGGGTTTAGGATTTAATAAAAAAACTACAATTACTATATGTACTACATGTGAAAAATGGGGAGGTCGGGAGGGTATCTTAATCCTTGACAAAAGGGAATTTAGATGTATTAATTATTAAAAATGGATTACGAAAGTTTTTTCGGGTTTAAAGAGAAGCCGTTTTCAACTTCTCCAGATGAAAGATTTTATTACGATAGTCCCCAGCATTCCAAGGCTATGCAGAAAATCTTTCATGGTGTTGAGAACAGACTTGGACTTTCGCTGGTTGTTGCTGATATTGGAATGGGTAAAACCACCATGGCGAGAAGGATGCTTAATATGTTAGCTTCGGATGATTCTTACGAAGTCTCGCTTCTCGTTATAATCCATCCCGATATTACAGCAGGATGGTTTCTTAAAAAAATCTCTTTGCAATTGGGTGTTACGGATAAGAGCGATGACAGAGAAAAGACAATATCCGGGTTGTATAATAAATTGCAGGAATATCATGATCAAAAAAAAAGAGTCGTTGCTCTAATAGATGAAGGTAACATGCTGCGGGGTAAGGATACTATGGAGGAAATCCGCGGACTACTCAACATTGAAACTCAGTCGCAACATTTGCTGAATTTTGTGCTTTTTGGTTTGCCGGAGATGGAAGTGAATTTGAAACAGGATGAGGCCCTTTACCAGAGAACTGCCATAAGAACCACGCTCAAGCCTCTGGATTTGGAATCCGTTAAAGCATATATCAGTCACAGGATAAAAATTGCCGGAGGGAAAGATTTGCCTATTACCAGTGAGTCGTTAGAATTAATACATACATATTCTGGGGGTAAACCGCGAATGATTAATATAATATGTGAGAATGCAATGCTGGAAGCTTTTCTTGAAAAGAAAAAAGAAATAGATTCAAAAATTATCGAGGTTGTATTGGAAGATCTTGCTTTATTGGAGAGTAAATAATGCTTAAGTTTATTAAAGGTGAAGGTGGGGGTAACGATTTTGTCCTTACTCCTTATGTTTCAGGTTATGATTATGCGGCACTCTGTCCCCGTTTATTGAAAAGAAACTACGGTGTCGGAGGGGATGGTCTAGTGGTTATGGACGGAAAAAAGATGATATTCTACAATCCTGACGGAAGTAATGTACCCTTTTGTGGGAACGCAGTGAGAGTTTTCTTTCACTTGCTTTACCTCCAGGGTAAAGTTGAGAAAGAAGACGAGGTACAAACCGAAGCAGGCACAGTGAGACTTATTTACAACGATAATGATACGGTATCCGCTTTGATGCCTGAAATTAGTATTTTGGAAAGAAGAGAAAATGGAGCGATCGTTAGATGTGGTGTCCCTCACTATGTTATTCCTGCGGAAAATGTAGAAGAACTTGATGTGGATAAGGAAGGAGCCAAGCTCTCAAATGCTATACCCGGCAGGAATAATGTTGATTGGTTCAGAGAAAAGGACGGGTCCGTTTTTATGAGAGTTTTCGAGAGAGGTGTAGAAGGAGAGACACTTTCTTGTTCTTCGGGGATTGCGAGTATGTCATTCTTTGTGATGGAAGAAACCGGAAGTAAGAAACTCAAAGTTAAAACGATTGGAGGAGAATTTGAAACCGTACGAGAAGGTAGTAACCGACTCTGGCTTACTGGTGAAGCAAATATAGTTTTTAAAGGCGAAATGCCTGAAGGAGAAAATTCTTGGGAAAAGAAAGACCTTGTGATTTAGGATTAACCTTCGGAGATGTGCTTCTTGCGCCGGGATATTCGGATGTTATTCCGAGTGATACAAATATTGATAGTAAATTCAGTAAGAATATAAATCTTTTTCTTCCTATTGTATCATCGGCAATGGATACTGTAACCGAGGATGATATGGCTATAGCGGTTGCCCTGCAGGGTGGGCTCGGAATTATTCATAAAAATCTTTCTATAGAAGAACAGGCATCACAGGTCAGGAAAGTAAAGAGATTTGAAAGTGTTCTTATTCCTGACCCCATAAAAGTTGTACCTTCAGTAACTATTGAAGAAGTAGAAGAATTAATGAAAAGCCACAATATTTCCGGGGTACCTGTGGTTGATAATAAAGGAAAATTAAAAGGTATAATAACGAAAAGTGATTTGATATTTGAGGATGATAAAAGTAAGAAAGTGAAAGAGGTTATGACTCCCAGGAAAAAACTGATTACAGGTAAAAAAGGCGTTTCCGTAAAACAGGTAAAAGATCTTTTTAGGAAATATAAGTTCGAGAAATTACCTCTGGTAGATAAAAACAATAAGCTCGTGGGACTTATTACTCTTAGAGATATTCTAAAAAGAAAAGAGTTCCCAAAAGCCAATATAGATAAAGAAGGTAGATTGTACAGTGGTGCGGCTGTTGGCATAAGTGATGATACGAAAGAGAGAGCTACAGAACTTTTGAATGCTGGAGTAGATTGTTTGGTTGTTGATACCGCGCATGCTCATACTAAAAAAGTTTTTGATGTTGCCAAGATGCTGCGTAAGATTTGTGATAAAGATCTAATTGTTGGGAATATAGTAACCGAGGAAGCCGCGAAAGATTTACTCAAACTGAATGTTGATGCTGTTAAGATAGGAGTCGGGCCCGGTTCTATTTGCACAACCAGGGTTATAAGCGGAATAGGCGTTCCTCAGTTAACGGCAATTCAGAATGTGGCAAAAGCTGTAAAAGGTAAAGTGCCGATAATTGCCGATGGAGGAGTTACTTTTTCCGGAGATATTACTAAAGCTCTCGCGGGAGGGGCGGATTCTGTAATGATTGGCGGACTTCTGGCGGGAACAGATGAAGCTCCGGGAGATTCGATTCTTCTGGAAGGAAGAAGGTTTAAAGTTTACAGAGGAATGGGTTCGGTTGATGCGATGGAAGCTGGCAGTAAAGATCGATATTTTCAGAATTTTCATACCGGAAAACTGGTTCCTGAGGGAGTAGTTTCCAGGGTTCCTTATAAAGGCCCGGTCAGTGAAGTTCTCTTTCAGCTTGAAGGGGGGTTGCGATCAGGGATGGGATACGTAGGTGCTAAGAATCTTAAGGAACTAAAGGATAAGGCAAAATTCATCCAGGTTACCAATGCCGGACTCACAGAAAGTCATCCACATGATGTTAAAATAATTAAAGAACCGCCCAACTACGAGATTATAACATAATAGTTACCTCAGGAGGAATTGTGAATACTATACACGGAACCACAATCCTTGGAGTTAGAAAAGATGGAATTGTTGCCATGGGTAGTGACGGTCAGGTTACCGTTTCTGATACTATAATGAAAGCTACCGCAAAAAAAATCGAATTGTTAAGAGATGGAGAGGTTCTTGCGGGTTTTGCAGGATCGGTGGCTGATTCTATTACTTTGTGTTCTATGTTTGAAGATCAGATTAATAAATATCCTAAAAATATTTCCAAGGCAGTTGTTGAGTTTGCAAAGCAATGGAGAAAAGATAAATATCTGAGAAGATTAGAAGCGCTTTTAGGTGTTATGAATCTAGATGAATCCTTTATTCTGTCGGGAAGTGGTGAAGTAATACGTCCAGATGACGGTTTAATTGGTATTGGATCAGGAGGCGGATATGCAATATCCGCAGCCAGAGCATTGCTCCTTCACTCTTCTCTTGATGCTCCTTCGATTGTCGAAGTTTCCATAAAGCTTGCTTCCGATATTTGTGTTTATACTAATAATAATATTTCGGTAGAGGTGATAAAAAGTGGAAAATGAGTTGGAGCTTAAACCGAAAGAAATAGTGGAGAAATTAGCTCGCTATATAATCGGGCAGAACGAGGCAAAGAAAGCGGTTGCAATAGCTATAAGGAATAGATGGAGAAGGCAGCAGGTTAACGGGGATATGGAGAAGGAGATTTATCCTAATAATATAATAATGATAGGACCTACTGGTGTAGGGAAGACTGAGGTCGCAAGAAGGCTTTCTCTTATTATGAGTGCTCCCTTTGTGAAAACCGAAGCGACGAAGTTTACCGAGATTGGGTATGTGGGAAGGGATGTCGAATCGATGGTCCGGAGCCTTATGGATGTTGCCGTTAAGATGGTACAATCGAAGAAAATAGAAGAGGTCAGGGAAAAAGCCCTGAAGCTTGCCGAAAAAAGAATTCTTGATTTGCTTGTACCGACTGGGAATGTAGGGGAAACGATGGATGAGAGCAGAGAAAAAATGAGGAAGAAATTGAGAGAAGGAG
>Ga0307438_1000817_pt1 | contig 21628 bp, 21 predicted proteins | sample SalMarWE160110MG_FD_202144 | JGI IMG/M metagenome (GOLD analysis project Ga0307438, IMG submission 202144) | Salt marsh sediment microbial communities from the Plum Island Ecosystem LTER, Massachusetts, United States - WE1603-110 | ecosystem: Environmental > Aquatic > Marine > Intertidal zone >... | reverse complement strand
CCCTCGAGCTGCCCCAACGCCATCACATCCAGCCCAGCGACATCCACCCCGATAAGCTGGCCAAGATCTTCCTCAAGACCTACGAGCGCCAGCCCCAGGACTTCGAGCGCCTTCTGGGCATGGAGGGCGTTGGCGCCAAGACCATCCGTGCCCTGGCCCTCGTCTCCGAGCTGGTATACGGGGCCAAGGCCAGCGTGCGCGACCCCGCCCGCTTCTCCTTCGCCCACGGCGGCAAGGACGGCCATCCCTATCCCGTCGACCGCCGCACCTACGACCGCTCCATCGAGGCCCTGCGGGCGGCGGTTGAGCGGGCCAAACTGGGCCGGCGGGAGAAGCTGGAGGCGCTACGCCGCCTGGCGGCTGTATAATAGAGTCGGAATGGAGATACGTCAGCTTCACCCCTGGAACCTGGAGCCTCGTGACGCAATAGCCCTCCAGAAGCGGCTCGCCTCCCAGATCGTCCTCGAGGGCTCGCCTCAGGACGTGCGCACGGTGGCGGGGGCGGACATCGCCACCGCTGGCGGCAGGGGCCACGGCGCCGTGGTCGTCCTCAGCTACCCCGACCTGCGGGTGCTGGAGAGCCAGGTGGTGGAGACAGAGCTAACGCTTCCCTACATACCAGGGCTGCTGGCCTTCCGCGAGGTGCCAGTGCTGGCCGAGGCCTTCCAGCGGCTGTCTCTCAAGCCCGATTTGCTCCTGGTGGACGGCCAGGGGCTGGCCCACCAGCGTCGCTTCGGCCTCGCCTGCCACCTTGGGCTGCTGCTCGACCTGCCGACCATCGGCTGCGCCAAGTCGCTCCTGGTGGGCGAGCATGGGCCTGTGGGCGAGGAGGCGGGCAGCCGGGTGGAGTTGCGCGATGGGCCGGAGGTCATCGGCCTGGTGGTACGCACGCGGGCAGGAGTGAAGCCCGTTTACGTATCGGTGGGCCATCGCATCGGCCTGGCGGAGGCGGCGGAATGGGTTCTTCGCCTCTGCCGGGGCTATCGCCTGCCGGAGCCCGCTCGCCTGGCCCACCAGGCAGCCGGTGGCCAGGCGATAGCGGTGGCGCCGCAGCCCGCCGGTGATCAGATGTCTTTGTTCTAGCAATCGAAGCGCAAGGCGGTCGATGCTACCATGCAGGAAATGAAAGAGGTCCTCAAGCAGCTCTCCGAGCGCATCTTTCGCATAACGGAGAGCCTTTGACGTCGCTGGCCAAGAACGCGAGATACCCGCCCTCGAGAAGCGCTCTTCCCAGCCTGACTTCTGGGACGACCCCCAGCGAGCCCAGAAGGTGATGCGCTGCCTGGCCGAGACCCGCGAGCAGGTGGAGACCTGGCGCGGCCTGGAGGCCAAGGTGAGTGATCTGTCCGACCTGCTGGAGATGGCGGAGGCGGAGGGGGACGAGGCGACGGCCGCCGATGTGTCCGCTGAGGCTGAGGCACTGGCGGCTCGACTGGACGAGCTAGAGCTGTCCCTGGCCCTCTCCGGCCAGTATGACCGTCGCGACGCCATCCTGGCCATCCACGCCGGCGCTGGCGGCACCGACTCCCAGGACTGGGCAGAGATGCTGCTGCGCATGTACCTCCGCTGGGCGGAGGGCCACGGCCACCAGGCCCGCGTGCTCGACATGACGGTGGGGGAAGAGGCGGGGATCAAGAGCGCGACGGTGGAGGTGTCTGGCCGCAACGCCTACGGCTACCTGCGGGCCGAGCGGGGCGTCCACCGCCTGGTGCGCCTGTCGCCCTTTGACTTCGCCCACGCCCGCCACACCTCCTTCGCTCTGGTGGAGGTGATGCCGCAGGTCGAGGACGTGGCGGAGGTGACCATCGACCCCGATGACCTGCGCATCGACGTCTTCCGGGCCAGTGGTCACGGCGGCCAGCACGTCCAGAAGAATGCCACAGCCGTCCGTATCACCCACATCCCCAGCGGCATCGTGGCCTCCTGCCAGAACGAGCGGTCGCAGTATCGCAACAAGGATATCGCCATGAAGGTGCTCCAGGCGCGCCTGCTGGAGCGAGAGCTGGAGCACCACGCCGAGGAGAAGGCTCGCCTCAAGGGAGACCACGTCTCCGCCGCCTGGGGCAACCAGATCCGCAGCTACGTCCTCCATCCCTACAAGATGGTGAAAGACCATCGCACGGGCTACGAGACCAGCGACGCCGAGGCTGTCCTCGACGGCGAACTCGATGAGCTTCTGCGGGCCTATCAGAAAGCCACGCTAGGCAAGGACGAGGAATGAAGCGGCTTCTAGTACTCCTGGGCCTGGCTGTTCTCTTCTTGGGGACGATTGTCTCCCCCACCGCCTCTGCCCAGGGCGGGATAGAGGTCACGGCCACCGATGTGGTGAACAGCTTCCCCGAGGAGGTGGTGTTCCGCCTCTCGGCCCACAGCGAGGCCACCATCGAGGAAGTGACCCTCCACTATGAGATCTTGCCCGATGGCGTCATGGCCTACGGCCGGCCCGATTTCACCCCCGCCGAGCGCGTCCAGGTGGACTTCCACCTCAAGGGTAACGACCCGCCCCGCAGCTACCTGGCGCCCGGTGCCCAGATCGACTACTTCTGGGAGGTCGAGGACGGTGCTGGCAACAAGCTGACCACGGAGCCGGCTACCTTCGTCTATGAGGACATCCGCTTCTCCTGGGAGAGCGCCAGCGAGGGCAATGTCAGCGTCTACTGGTACGACGGCAGCCGCTCCTCCGCTGAACCATCCCTGGAGGTCGCCCGGGAGACGCTGGACGAGATGGCGGCGCTCCTGGGCGCCACCGTTGACTATCCGGTGAAGATCTGGATCTACGATAGCTACGAGGATATGCTGCCCGCCCTGGTGCAGCGCAGCGAGGCCCACGCGCAGCGGGTGGTCATCCTCGGCGAGCGGGTATCGTCGGATACGGTTCTTCTGCAAGGCGAAGGCGCTGGTGACACCCTCCGCCACGAGCTGACCCACATCGTGACCCACGTGGCCGGCGAGGGCCCCTACGGCTCCCTGCCCACCTGGCTGGACGAGGGGACGGCCATGCACGGCCAGTCGGAGCCCGGCGAGGGCTACACCTCGGCCCTGGACAGAGCCGTGGAGCGTGATAGCCTCCTCTCCGTTCGCTCCATGACCTCTCCCACCGGTGACGCCAGCAAGGTGAGCCTCTTCTACGGCCAGGCCTGGAGCCTGGTGGACTTCCTGATCGAGACCCACGGACCGACGAAGTTCGCTGAGCTGTTCGCTATCTTCAAGGAGGGCAGCACCGTCGACAAGGCTCTCCTGAATGTCTACGGCTTCGACCAGGACGGCTTTGAGGACGCTTGGCGGGCCAGCTTGGGCCTGCCCCCACGCGAACGTCCCACCCCTGCCGAAGAGCAGGAGTCGGAAGTGCAGCCCACGCCTGCGGGGCAGACGGGCGAGGCGGAAGAGGCTGACGAGGACGAGTTTCCCTGGGGCACGGCGCTGGGCCTGGCGATCTCTGGAGCAGCCCTGGCGGGTGTGAGCCTTCTGGGGATAGGTGTGCTGGCCGGCCGCCTGCGCCGGGGTTAGGGCAGGATAATCTTGCCGTCAGCGGCCGTGTCGCTGGGCTCGGATGTCGGAGTGACCGGCCCCGTCTCTGGAGCCTCCATCGCTGTCAGAGGCGATGATTGTATGACCCGCTCGATCGTATCCACCAGGAGGTCGTCGGGCACGGCGCCGGCGAAGCTCATCTTGTCATCGATGACAGTGGTGGGGACGGCGCGCACCTGGTAGCGCTGGCCCAGCTCGGGGAACTCGCTTGCCTCAATGACCTCGGTCGAGATGCGGGGGCTCTCCAGGGCTACCTGGTAGGCCAGGCGGGCCATCTGGGAGCAGTGGGGACAGGCCGGCGTCACGAACACCTGAATGCGCACGTCTTTCTTTAGCTTGTGCAACCTCTTGCGGATCTTAGCGCTCAGGTAGTTGGTGCCGCGCGAAATGTCCACGATGGTCTCAACCAGGGGGACGAACTCGTGGCCACCAGGCGAGCCGTAATACTTCAGCCAGTGCCTATCGCCGACGTGGAGAACGATGGCCGGTATCCCCTCCACCCGATACTGAGCGACTGCCTCCTTGTCCTCCTCGAAGATGTGCTGGTGAAGGCTGATCTTGTCGGTGAGAGCAGCCAGCTCCTCCAGCATCTGGCGGGTGGGCTTGCAATACTGGCAGGGCTGGCGGTGGCGGACAAAAAGGGAGGTCTTCTTCTGGGTGAAAAAATCGATTCTCACGCGGCTGATCAGCTCGCGGCTGAACTTCTCTCGCAGAAACTCCTGCTCCCTAAGGGGTATCAACGGAATCCCCCTTGTTCGCCTCCCGGCGCGTCTTGCGCCAGACCAGGTAGAGGCGCTGAAGGGCGGTGAAGTTGGCCAGGACAGCCAAAATCCAGAGGGCGATCCTCACCTGGTCTATTATAGAGCCGACGCCGATGACGACCACCCTCTCGGCGCGGGTGAAAAGCCCTTCCCTTATCGGCAGCCCCAAGATCTCGCCGCGAGCCCTGATGTAGCTCACCAGCATGGAGCCAGCCAGGGCGGCGAAGACCAGGAGCGACTCCTCGCGGGCATCACGGCCGGCGTAGTAGTAGAGGAGGCCGAAAAGGACGGCCGCCTCCGAGACGCGGTCCATTACGGAGTCGAAGACGGCCCCGAAGCGGGTGACCTGGCCGGTGGCTCGGGCCAGGGCGCCGTCGAGGACATCCAGCGCCCCCGCCGCCAGGACAACGATCCCGCCCGCCAGGAACTGGCCGCGGGCCAGCAGGACGGCCGCTCCCGCGCTTCCCAGGACACCCGCCAGGGTGAGAGCGTTGGGCGTGATGTGGGCCTTGGCCAGCAGAAAGACGATGGGGTCGGTGATGCGGCGAGGGACGGAGTGGGGCAGAAGAGAGAACATCCCTCCCCCTACGTGTCCTCAGGAGCCAGCGCGCCCCTTTTCTCTGCCGCCCGCTGGTAGAAGGAGAGGACCTCCTGAGAGACGTGGGACCAATCGAACCTTTGGGCCTTGATCTGACCCATGCGGCCCATCTCCTGGCGGCGGTCAGGGTCGCTCAGAAGCTGAAGAAGAGCGTCAGCCAGGGCACTTGTATCGCAGCGAGGTACCAGCAGCCCATCGGCCTGGTGACCGACCACGTAGGCGAACCCCTCGATATCGGAAGCGACCACAGGCGTAGCGGCGGCCATAGCCTCCAGGAGAATAATGCCGAAGCTCTCGTTGCCGGTGTTGGGGGCGCAGAAGACATCGGCCGTCTTGTAGTAGCGAGGCAGGTCCTCCTCGGACACGTAGCCGGTGAATACCACGTCCTTCAGTCTCGCCCTCCGTACGAAGCCTTCGCACGCCTGCCTCATGCCTCCATCGGGCCCGACGATGAGCAGGCGGGTATCGGGCATCCTGGCCTTGACCTCAGCGTAGGCCTGCAGCAGGTAGGGGAGCCCCTTGCGCTTCTCCAGGCGCCCCAGGAAGAGGATGTTCAGTTTGCCGTCTTTGTACTCGGCGAAGGGAGGGACAGGGGAAGCGAAGCGGTCGTATTTGACACCATTGGGGATGATCTCGTAGTTGTCGGGGAAGTAGCGGTTGATCAAGCGCAGGGCAGCAGGCGACACGGCGATCTTGCCCTGGATCTTGTGCCACCAAACGCTTATCGCCGGGCGAAAGTAGGCGTACCACCGCCGGCCTTCGTCCTTGGCAGCGTGGAAGGTGGCAACGGTTGTCACCTGGGAGCGGCGGAGGAACTGGAAGGGCAGCAGTGGCACGAAGGGCTCGTGCAGGTGAACGATATCGAAGCCCTCGCTGGCCAGGACCCGCTCCACCTTGGGCCCCAGGGTCAGGGAGAGGGTGATGCGGGCCACCGAGCCGCCAGCGGGGAGGCCGATGGGGCGCTCGCCGATGACGATGAGGCCGTCGCGGCCCAGGCCCTCCTTGCGGGAGGCAGGGGCAATGATACGGACGTCGTGGCCCAGACGAACGTAGTGGTCGGCCAAATGGCAGATGTGGTTGTTCGCCCCGCCGGGGACGGCGAAATCATACGGCGATACTAGCGCTATCTTCATCGCACAAACGGAAAGATACGCTTCACAAAACTCTTGACCGTGGGCCCCCAGCCCAGGGTGCGAGGGGTAACGGTGAGGCCCCGCCACGCTTGGCGTGCTATCTGCCCAGGGCCGATCTTCAGAAAGCCAGGATGGCGGCCGCTAACGGCTTTGCTCTGCTTGTCCAGGATGGCACGGCGCAGGTCCTCAGCGGTGGAGCCGGGGAAGAGAGTGTAGGCGCTGCCCACTGCCACCAGGAAGTGGGCGTCGCTGCCTCCTGTCTCCGCCAGGTGATATCGTTCCTGGTTTAGCCTGATGGCCTTCTTTACGGTCATGCGAGCGGCGAATGTTCCGTTGCCCACCTCTATGCCATCGAAGTATACGCCATCGCCGCCCGTCGTCATAATGCGCTCGATGGTTCGCTGGCCAAGGCTGCGCGTCAGCCAGGCCAGAGGGTGAGGGATAACGCAGAGCCCGCCCTGATTGTGCACGGCCTCCAGCACCTCAACCACCGGTCGAAGCGCGGGCGGAGGCTCCTCTATGTACAGAGCCAGAAGGTGGCCTTCCAGAGCCGTCACCTCTACCCCCGCCACCACCTCGAAGCTATAGCGCCCCTTGGCCCAGAGTTCGCGCGCGGCATAGGCTCCCCTGATGTTGTCGTGATCGGTGACGGCGATGACATCGAGGTCGGTCTTCTCCTCCACATAGTCCAGGATCTCTTGGATCTCGGCCATGCCGTCGCCTATGGCGGTGTGGATGTGGAGGTCGGCCCTGCCCAGGTCGCCACTGCGGCTCACGGCTCTTCGTCCTCCTCCCTATCCCACACCGTCTCCAGGACGGTCCATTGGCCGGGGTCGCGACGGAGGTGAGCCTCGAACCGCTCCAATAGGCGCCGCACATTCGTCTTGAGGTCGGCCTCAGGGTCGCCGCTATTGACCAACTCCAGGGGCGACTCCAGGAAGGCCTCGCAGACATCGCCGTTCTTGCGATGTATAAAGATGGGGACGATGGTGGCGCCGGTGCGCGTGGCTAGCTCCACTACCCCCACCGGTACGCTGGTCGGCGTGCCGCAGAAGGGCACACGGATACTCCTTCCCTCGATATCGCGGTCACACATGAGACCCACCACGCCCCCCGCCTTGATCGAGCGTAGGACGGCCTTGATGCTGGCGATGCTCACCGGCAGGAAGGTGTGGCCCTTGCTGGCCCGCAGACCGTCGACGAGGCGGGAGAGGGCCGGTGGCTGGAGGGGCTCGGTGAGCACTGTCACCGAGACTCCTTTGACCACCATGCCCTGGATGCCCAGCTCGACACTGCCAAAGTGGCCGCTGCAGATGATCACCCCCTTGCCGTCGGCGGTCGCCGGCAGCATATTCTCCTCGAATCCATGGTAGACCAGCCTCTGGTCGAAGAACTTGTCCAGGTCCAGGTACGGCAGGTGGATGAGGTCAGCATAGGACTTGGCCCAGTTGCCAAAGACACGGCGGGCCGCCCTGCGCAACTCCTTCTTGGGCGTGTTCGGCCCCATCACGTGGCGCATGTTGTCCCATACACTCTGGCGGAGGCCCCTGGCGAAGGTATAGGTCAGAGCCGCTGCCACCGCAGCCAGGAGATAGAGGACGCGAGTGGGAAGCCGCCCCAGTAGACGGGCACATGACAAGACCAAAAGATATTTCCACATCAGGGCGAGCGGGCGCGGCCGGCATTGCCAGGGGCTATTCTTCCGGCGGCTCGACTACCCCTTCCTTCGGCTGGTCTTGGATGAACTGCTCCACCATCCGACGGGCTTCGTCATCGGTGAACTGCTTGGGAGGCGATTTCATGAAGTAGGCGGACGGTCCTTCCAGGGCACCAACGATGCCTCTATCGAGGGCCAGCTTGCAGCAGCGGATGGCATCGATGACCACCCCCGCCGAGTTAGGGCTGTCCCAAACCTCCAGCTTCACCTCCATGTTCAAGGGCACGTTCCCGAAGGTTGTTCCCTCCATACGGATGTGGCAGAACTTGCGGTCGAGTAGCCAGGGCACGTAGTCGCTGGGCCCCACGTGGATGTCGGCCTCGGGCAGCTCGTAGTCCAGCTGGGAGGCGACAGCGCTGGTCTTGGAGATCTTCTTGGACATCAGCCTTTCCCGCTCCAGCATGTTCAGGAAGTCGGTGTTGCCGCCGAAATTGAGCTGGTAGGTGCGGTTCAGGAGCACACCGCGGTCGCGGAACAGGCGGGTGAGGATGCGGTGGACGATGGTAGCCCCCACCTGTGACTTGACGTCGTCGCCGATGAGAGGAGTGCCGCGCTCCTCGAATCGCCGCCGCCAGTAGGCCTCGCGGGCGATGAACACAGGGATGCAGTTGACGAAGGCGCAGCCCGCTGTCAGCACCTGCTCCACGTACCATTTGGTGGCCTCCTCGGCGCCGACAGGAAGATAGTTCAAGACCACGTGAGTCTCGGTATCCTTCAGGATCTTCACGATGTCGTCGGTGGAGCCGGGCGCTTTGCGGATTATCTCGGAGAGGTACTTACCCAGGCCGTCGTGGGTCATGCCCCGATGGACGCGCACCCCCAGGCGAGGGACATCGCAGAACTGGTAGGTGTTGTTGGGGGGAGTGGAAATGGCTTCGCTCAGGTCTTTGCCCACCTTGTTGGCATCGATATCGAAGGCGGCCACGAAGTCGATGTCGCTCACATGGTAGCCACCCAGATTGACGTGCATCAGCCCCGGTATGAACTGGTTGTCCTCGGCGGTGCGATAGAAGTGGACACCCTGGACCAAAGACGAAGCACAGTTACCCACGCCGATAATGGCAACATTAATCTTATCCAAGGCCCCTGAGGCCTCCTTTCTACGACGTTGCTGGCGCCTTTTAGCCATGGTTCACTCGCGAATGCATTGTAGCGCTTCTGCCACAGGGCGACAAGGCCTGGCCGCCATCAGGCAAGGGCCCTTGCTTCTCCTTGGCCCCTTTGCTATGCTCCTACCGTTAGGTGGCGCTAGCCAGCATGGTATACGATTTTCACACCCATACGACCCTCAGCGATGGCTCCCTATCGCCCATGGAGCTCATTCGGCGGGCCTGTGTGGCCGGCTATCGAGCGGTGGGCCTCGCTGACCACGGCGCCTTGGGCAGCCTTCCTCGCTTCGCCCAGGAACTTTCCCAGGACTGCGCCCTGGCTCGCGACCGCTGGGGGATCATGGCTCTTCCCGGCGTGGAACTGACCCACGTGCCAGCGGCGGCAGTGGCCGAGGTAGCTCGAGCCGCCAAAGAGCTTGGACTGTGGCTGGTGATCGTCCACGGGGAAACGATTTCGGAGCCCGTGGAGAAGGGGACAAACCTGGCCGCTGTGAGCTGCGGCGACGTGGACATACTGGCCCACCCAGGCCTGATCACTCTGGAGGAGGCGGAGCTAGCCGCCCGCAATGGCGTCTTCCTGGAGCTATCGGCCAAGCCTGCTCATGCAGCGGCTAACGGTCACGTGGCCAAAATGGCCCGCCTGGCTGGCGCCAAGCTCATCGTGAACTCCGATAATCATGACCTCGATTTCCTCAGCGAAGAGCAAGCGCGGCGGATAGTGCTGGCTGCTGGGCTGGAGGAGAAAGACCTGGAGGAAGTGCTGCAAGTAAACCCGCAGCTCCTTCTGGATAGAATCCTGGCGGGGAGGATTCAACCCCCTCGCTAGAGTTGAAGCTACACTGCCTGAGCGGGGTGAGAGCCACTGGCCCCACCCCGCTCTCGTTCTCGTGAGGCTCTCTGTATTTGGGGAGGCAGAGGCGAAGGCCTTAGGCCTTGCCTATGCGATACATCGCGGTGCCGCAGTTGGGGCAGGTGCCCTTGGTAGCCGGCCGTCCGTTCTTCAGAGTCACCCGCTGAGGGTTGCGCATCTCCCTCTTCGCCCGGCACTTAAGGCAGTAAGCAGTCGCCATATCTCGTACCTCCCTCTGGAGATGCTGTCCTACACACCTCCATATCTATTCTTTTCGACAAGCATACCTATTTTCCTACAGATGTCAAGAGGGAAAAAGCCGAAAAGCAGGAAGTTTACGCTTCCTGCGCTTTTTCTGCTGCCGCAAAGACCTTAGCAGGCCGCCAAAGAAGGGCGGCAGCATCATAGCGCAGGATGGCCTCTAGCTGCCCTCGCGGCGAGTAGGCCCGGCAGAGCTGGCCGTCCTCCACCGCTTGCGCTGGCGCTAGTTCGAGGGAGTCGGCGGCCAAGCATTGGCCAAAGCGCACCGCCCTTTCCTGCGCCTCGCTCAGGGTCACGGCTGGCCAGGCGGGAAGGGCCGCATCGGCAGGATGGAGCAGGCTCTGCCAGCGGCCCTCCTGAAAGGCCGCCTCCAGCTCTGGCAGGCTGCAAGCGTCCTCCAGAGTGAAAGGCCCCACCCGCAGGCGGGCCAGGGCTGCCAGGTGAGCACCGCAACCCAATTGCTGCCCCAGATCGTGGGCCAGGGCACGGATATACGTTCCCTTGCCGCATTCCACCTCGATAGTGACCAGCGGTGGCTGATAGGCCAGGAACTGGAGGCGGTGGATGGTCACCCGTCTGGCTTGGCGTTCCACCTGCCTTTGGGCGCGAGCATAGCGATAGAGGGGCTCGCCGCCGTACTTGAGAGCGCTGAACATAGGCGGTACCTGGTCGATCTCGCCCACGAAGGCGGCCAGGGCCTCCTCCACCTGCTGACGGCTGATGTTCGAGGGGTCGGCCTGGCACAAGGGCCTGCCCGTAGCGTCGAGGGTGTCGGTGGTGATGCCCAGGCGCACTTCAGCCCGATAGACCTTGGTGGCCTCCATCATATACTCGGTGAGGCGGGTGGCCTGGCTCAGACATACCACAAGGACGCCGGTGGCAGAGGGATCCAGGGTGCCAGCGTGGCCCACACGGCGCACACCCGATAGGCGTCGTACCAAAGCTACGACCTCAAAGGATGTCCGACCGGCGGGCTTATCGATGTTGAAGATGCCGGAGATATCCAAGGCCTAGGGATTGTCCGTATCGTTGGCTATCTGCTTCAACAGGTCAAGGACGTGCGACCCTTGCTCTAGGGAATCATCGCGCCGGAAGGATAGCTCCGGGATGCGCCGCAGGGCAACGCGGCTGTTTAGCTCCCGCCGCAGAAAGGGCGCCGCCGCCGTCAACCCCTCCAATGTGGAGACCTTCTCCTCCTCGCTGCCCATAACGCTCACGTAGACGTGAGCATGGCGGAGATCGGAGCTGATCACTACCCGCGTAATGCTGACCAACCCAGCCAGACGGGGGTCTTTGACCTCTCGCAGCAGTAGTTCGCTCAGTTCTTCTTGAAACAGACCAGCCAGGCGTTGTAACCGTCGACTCACAGCTATCACCCCCAGTCTGCTGCCACCAGCGGGAGACTGGTCCGCCGTCTGGCAGAGGCAGGCTTTGCAGAAGGGGCCGGGAGGAGCTAACTCTTGCGCTGTTGACTGTATAGCTCGATGACGTCGTTTTCCTGGAAGTCCTGGAAGCCCTCGATGCCCACACCACACTCGTAGCCAGCCTGTACCTCCCTTACGTCCTCCTGGAAGCGACGCAGGCTAGCCACGCGAGAGGTGTGGACCACCTCGTCCCCGCGAAGCAAGCGAGCGGAGGCACTCCTGGTGACGACGCCGTCGCGCACGTAACAGCCGGCGATCCTGCCACCGCGCACCCGGAACACCTGGCGCACCTCGGCGCGACCTTCGATCACCTCTACGTAGACCGGCTCCAGCATGCCCTGCACGGCCTTGGTTACGTTCTCGATGAGGTCGTAGATAACCTCGTAGTAGCGGATGTCCACCCCCTCGGTCTCGGCCAGGCGGTGGGCGCCGGTGTCGGGGCGAGAGCTGAAGCCGATGACGATACCTTTGGAGGCCAAAGCCAGCATAACGTCCGACTCGGTGATGATGCCTGTGGCGGCGTGGATGACGTTCACCTTCACCTGCTCTTCGCTCAACCGCTCCAGAGAGGTGCGCACAGCGTCCAGGGTCCCCTGAACATCGGCCTTGAGGACGATGTTCAATTCCTTGACCTTGCCAGCGCTGATCTCGCCATAGAGGCTCTCTAGAGTCATGGCCCGAAGAGGGCGGACAGAGGCTGCCGCTCTCTGCCGCTGGCGCTCTGTCACGAGGGAGCGGGCTAGCTGCTCGTTTTTGACTACCGTGAAGGCATCGCCAGCGTGAGGGACAGCGCTCAGGCCCATCACCTTCACCGGCGTCGAGGGGCCCGCCGTCTTTAGTCGCTGGCCCCGCTCATTGAACATGGCCTTCACCTTGCCCCAGGTTTCGTCAGCCACCATCACGTCCCCCACGCGAAGGGTACCGGTATGTACCAGCATAGTAGCCATGGGGCCGCGAGTGCTGTCCAGCTCGGCCTCGATGACGGTGCCTACGGCTGGCCGCTGGGGGTTAGCCTTCAGCTCCTGCACCTCGGCCACAAGGAGGATGTTCTCCAGCAAGTCCCCAAGGCCCTCCTGGGTCTTAGCAGAGACAGGAACGCAGATGACATCGCCGCCCCACTCCTCGATGATGAGGCCATGCTCGGAGAGCTGCTGCTTGACCCTATCGGGGTTGGCATCCTCCAGGTCCATCTTGTTGATGGCAACGACGATGGGCACTCCCGCCGCCTTGGCATGATCGATGGCCTCCACTGTCTGGGGCATCACGCCATCGTCGGCGGCGATCACCAGGACAGCGATGTCGGTGACCTGAGCACCCCGTGCCCGCATGGCGGTGAACGCCTCGTGCCCGGGGGTATCGATGAAGGCGATGTGCTGATCGCGCACTTCCACCTGGTAGGCACCGATGTGCTGGGTGATGCCACCCACCTCCTGGGCGACGACATCGGTCTTGCGGATGGCGTCCAGGAGCTTGGTCTTGCCGTGATCGACGTGGCCCATGATGGTGACCACCGCCGCGCGGGGCTTGAGAAGGCTGGCGTCCTCCTCCTCGATCACCGCTCGTTCCACTGCCTCCGCGACGGCGGCCTCCTCTTGGGGCTGGAAGCCCATATTGCGGGCGACGATGGCGGCCGTCTCGTAATCGATAACTTGATTGATGGCGGCCATGACCCCATTCTTCATGAGCTCTTTGATGACCTCCACCGGGGAGGCGCCCACCAGTTCGGCCAACTGGCGCACGGTGAGGGTGGGAGGGATCGTCAGCAGACGGTCGTCCGCGGGCTCTGCTCCCGGCGCCGCCTGCTCCGCTGCCGCCTTAGCGTCTTCGCTGGTCTTGGCGTCCCTAGCCACGTTTTCTCGCCGTAACCCTAAGCCCCCTCGCCTGGGGCGGGGAGGGAGTGAGCGTATTCAAGGATGGCCTCTTTCTCCTGAGGAGTGAGCTTGACCTTCAGAACGTGGTCCAGCCGCTCTTTCTTCAGAGCTACCTGCCAGCACTGCTGGGCCTTGCAGAGATATGCTCCCCGGCCGGATGTCTTGCCAGTGGGGTCTATCTCTACTGTCCCCTGGGGCGTGCGCACGATGCGCACCAGCTCCCGCTTCGCCGTGGTGTGGCGACAGGCCACGCAGGTCCGCTGAGGGATGCGGCGAGGCCTGGGCTTGTTGACAGCTTTGGTCGTCGTACTCATGGCTTCTGGGACGAGGACACCTCTAATCTACTGGCTGCTCGATTTGCTCGGTCTGCTCGATTTGCTCGGTCTGCTCGATTTGCTCGGTCTGCTCGATTTGCTCGGTCTGCTCGGTCTCCTCTTCCTCCAATTCCTCCTCCAGAATGGGCCGGCGAGCTTTCCTGACCCTCTTGACCTTGCCTTCCGGTTTCAGTTCCTTTCGTGCCGCGGCCTTGCGGCCCTTGGCCCGTTTGCCCTTGGCCTGGCTGCGGCCGCCGGCCACGATCGGGACCTCCTCAGCGAAGCGAATCTGAGGCTTCTCCGGAGCCGTCGCTGGTGCCTCCTCGGCGACAGCAACCGCCGGCTCTTCGCTGGGGGCGGCCGCCTCCTCCGCAGGAGCCACTTCCTCGGCCGCCGGCTCTTCGCTAGGGGCGACTGCCTCCTCTACAGGCGCCGCCTCCTCGGCGACAGCCTCGGCAGGCGCCTCTTCCACTACGGCCTCTGCCGGGCCAGCCTCTTGCACCGCCGATTCGCTCCTGATATCGATGCGCCAGCCGGTGAGCTTGGCCGCCAAACGAGCGTTCTGTCCCTCCTTGCCGATAGCCAGCGATAGCTGACGGTCGGGCACTATCACCGAGGCGGTATTGTCTTCCTCGCTGGTGCTAACGCTGGACACCTGGGCGGGACTGAGGGCGTTGGCTACGAAGCGGGCTGGGTCGGGATCCCACTGCACCACATCGATGCGCTCGCCGTCGAGTTCATTGACGATGTTCTGAATGCGGATGCCCCGCAAGCCGACGCAGGATCCCACCGGATCGACGCCATCCTGCTGGGTAGCCACGGCCACCTTGCTGCGATAGCCGGGCTCGCGGGCGATGGATCTGATCTCCACCACGCCCTTATAGATCTCCGGCACCTCCAGCTCGAACAGGCGCTTCAGGAGGTTCTTATGGGTGCGAGAGAGGATGAGCTGGGGGCCCCTATTGGACCTGTGCACCTCCACCAGATAGAACTTCATGCGCTGTCCCGGCCGATAGTGCTCAGCCCGCACCTGCTCGGTGGGTGGCAGGATGCCCTCCGTCTTGCCCAGGTCGACGATGACGTGCCTGGCGTCCACCCGCTGGACGAGGCCGGATACGATGTCGCCCTCGCGGTTGGAGAACTCTTCGTAGACCATCTCCCGCTCGGCCTCGCGCAGGCGCTGCAAGACGACCTGTTTGGCCGTCTGAGCGGCAATACGGCCGGCGTTGGCTGGCGTCACCTCGAACTCCATGATCTCGCCCAACTCGACGTCGGGCTTGAGACGACGGGCCTCCTCCAGGGCGATGTCCACCCGGGTGTCCTCCACCTCCTCCACCACCGCCTTCTGGGCGTAGACGTGCACGTTGCCGCTGTCGCGATCGATCCTCACCACGATGTTGCCGGTGTCCTCGCTGTCCTTCTTATAGGCTGAAGCCAGGGCAGTCTCCACCGCCTGGAGGACCACCTCCTTGGGCAGGTTCTTCTCGGCCGCTATTTGAGTTATGGCGATCAAGAAGTCGCTCTTCATCGCTTTCATCACTCCCGACACCCTCAAGGGATGTCTTGAGCCAACAAAAAAGTGGGACGCAACCCACTCTCCTCAAGGGAAACTATAGCACTTTCGCCAAGGCGGTGCAAGGCCGACCGTATGCGAGGGTTGGGAAGAAAAGAGCCTATTGCTGTCTCAGCAGCTCCTGAAATCGCGCCGCCGCTTCGCCCAGGGGGACAAGCGTGCTCTCCTTCTCGCCGCGCCGCTTCACCTCCACGCTTTCCCTCTCCAGGGTGCGGCGGCTGATAGTGAGGCGTAGGGGCATGCCCAGGAGGTCGGCATCGTTGAACTTGACGCCGGGGGACTCGTCGCGGTCGTCGTAGAGGACGGAGATGCCCGCCTGCTGGAGCTCCTCGTACAGGCGCTCGCAGGCCTCGATTACGTCCGGGCGGTCCATGCTCAGGGCAACCAGGTGGGTGTCATAGGGCGCAAGCTGAGGCGGCCAGATGATTCCCTGCTCGTCGTGGCTGGCCTCGACGATGCCCGCCAGGAGCCTGCCGGTGCCGATGCCGTAGCTGCCCATGACCACTGGCTTAGCTACGCCGTCGCGGTCGAGGAAGGTAGCGTCCAGCTTCTCGCTGTAGAGGGTGCCCAGCTTGAAGACGTGTCCCATCTCCATGGCCCGCCGGAGGGTGAGGGGCGAGCCGCAGCGGGGGCAGGCGTCCCCCTCGCGGGCCAGGGCGATGTCGGTCACGATGTCGGCGGTCCAGTCGCGGCCGTAGTTCAGGTTGCGCTGGTGAGCGTCGGGCTTGTTGGCGCCGCCCACCAGGTTGGGCGAGGAGGGGACGGCATCGTCGGCCACTATTTTCACGCCCTTCAGCCCGGCGGGGGAGGCATAGCCGGCCACCAGCCCAGCCTGCTCCAGCTCGATGTTGTCCATGAGGTGCAGGTCGACGGCGCCCAGGGCGTTGCGCAGCTTGGTCTCGTTCACCTCCATGTCGCCGCGAATGGCTACAAAGGCGGGCTGGCCGTCGGCGGCGTAGAAGACGGCTTTGAGCGTCTGCCAGGGGGCGATGCCCAGAAAGGCGCACAGGTCGTCGATAGCCTTGACGCCGGGGGTCGACACCTCCTCCAGCGGCTGTGGCGGCTCCTGGGGGACGGCCGGCTTGCGGAACTCCGCCTTCTCGGCGTTGGCCGCGTAGTCGCAGGCGGAGCAGGTGACCGCCTGATCCTCGCCGCTATCGCAGGGGAACACGAACTCCCAGGAGTCCTTGCCGCCGATGGCCCCCGAATCGGCCTCCACCACAATGGTGGGCAGACCACAGCGATCGAAGATGTTCTTGTAGGCGCGCAGCATCTTCTGGCAGGCCTCGTCCAGCCCCTCTTCGTCGGCGTCGAAGCTGTACAGATCCTTCATAGTGAACTCACGCACCCGGATGAGGCCGCCGCGAGGGCGCGCCTCGTCGCGGAACTTGACCTGGATCTGATAGAGCAGGAGGGGCAGGTCACGGTAGCTCTGGACGTGGCGCTTGAACAGGTCGGCGATGATCTCCTCGTGCGTGGGGCCCAGCACCAGCCCTCGCTGGCGACGGTCGCTCAGGGTGAACACGGTCTCGCCGAAGAGGGGAAGGCGGCCGGAGGCCTGCCAGATCTCGATGGGGTGAAGGGCGGGCAGCATCAGCTCCTGGCCGCCGGCGGCGTCCATCTCCTCACGAATGATCTGCTCGATCTTGCGCAGGACCTTCCAGCCCAGGGGCAGGTAGCTGTAGATGCCAGCCGCTAGCTGTTGAACGAGGCCCGCCCGCAGGAGAAGCTGATGGCTGGGCGTCTCCGCCTCAGCGGGCACCTGCCGCAATGTCCTGCCGAAGTGCTGAGATAGGCGCATGGCAACTCCCTTCGCTGGAAAGGAGAATAGGGCACGGGGCCTACGGGGGTCAAGAGGCAGGAGCTGCGGATCAGAGGTCGTGGGCTATGATGCGCGCTAGCCGCAGGCCCAGCAGGGAGAGGGCCAGCCCGCCCACGAGGGCGGTGCCCAGGCTAAGGAAGAGGCCCGTCTCGTCCTTGGCTCCCGCCGCCGGCACTAGCACGCCGCCGACAACGCCGCCGGCGACGGCCAGAGGCAAGGCTATCAGCACACCCCGACCGCGACGGAGCACGGCGACCGCCAGCCAGGGGAGAAAGCCCAGAATCGCCCACATGATGAACAGCAGGGCGAGAAAGATGATATCCAGGTCGACGGGCATTGGTCAGGAGGCGGCCCACTTCTCGGCGATGACCTTTTGCCCCTCCTCCACCAGGGCGGACAGGTAGTCCTTCTCCTCCACCACCCGCACCACCTCACCGTTGCGGAAGATGGCCCCCTTGCCCTTACCGGCGGCGATGCCCACGTCGGCGTCCTTGGCCTCGCCGGGGCCGTTGACCACACAGCCCATGACGGCCACGGTGATGGGCTTGCCCAGCTTCTGGAAGTGGTCATCCACCTGGTTGGCCAGGGAGATGATATCCGCCTCCATGCGACCGCAGGTGGGGCAGGCGATGAGGATCGGGCCGCGCTGGCGCAGGTTCAGGGCCCTGAGGATGTCGTAGGCCACCGGTATCTCTTCCTTAGGGTCGGCGGTCAGCGAGACGCGAATGGTGTCGCCGATGCCCTCGACCAGGAGAAGGGCGATGCCGATGGCATTCCGAATCGACGCGCTGCGAGCGGTCCCCGCCTCCGTGATGCCGATATGCAAGGCGTAAGGGGTGAGGCGGGCGATCTCTCGATAGGCAGCCACGGTGATGGGCACGTCGAAGGCCTTAAGCGAGACCTTGATCAGGTCGAAGTCCATCTCCTCCAAGAGACGGATCTCCCACATGGCGGCGTCCACCATGCGCTGCCACTTGGGCGGCGGTAGCTCCCCTTCGGCCAGAGCGGGCAGAGGTGGCAGGCTGCCCTCGTTGACCCCCACGCGGATGGGCACCTGGCGCTCCTTGGCTGCTCGCACCACCGTTCGCACCTTCTGGGGGTCGCGGATGTTACCGGGGTTGAGGCGCAGGCCGTGGACGCCCGCTTTCAGAGAGGCCATCGCCAGGCGATAGTCGTAGTGGATGTCGGCGATGACGGGAATCGGCGAGTGACGGACGATCTCGGGCACGGCGGCGGCCGCATGGCGGTCGGGCACGGCCACCCGGATGATCTCGCAGCCCAGCTCGGCCAGTTCGTGGGTCTGGCGCAGGGTGGCCTGAGCGTCGGCAGTATTGGTGTTGGTCATCGACTGGACAACGATGGGGGCATCGCCCCCAACCTGAACGCTACCCACCCACACGGGCCTGGACTGGCGGCGCGCTATCTCCATTATCCGAACAGGCTCTCCCCTCGCAGCACCCTCACCACGTCGAAGTAGGCGATGACGACGGCCAGGGTCAAGATCAGCACCAGGCCAATGAAGTGCACCAGGGCTTCCTTCTCGGGGGCGACGCGCTTGCCCCGCCTGACAACTTCCAGCAGCACGAACATGATGCGGCCGCCGTCCAGCATGGGCAGGGGCAGGATGTTAATGATGGCCAGGTTAATGCTCAGAAGGGCGGCAAAGTCCAGCAGGGGCCGATATCCCCCCTCCTCCACCACTTCGCCCGTGACCTGTGCTATGCCCACCGGCCCGGCCACCTGCGGCGCACCGCCTCCCTTGAACCAGGAGATGACCTCGTTGCGAGCCAGGGTCAGAACCTGGAAGGTCGTCTCGATGCTCTTGGGGAAGGCCTCCCACAAGGGGAAGGACTCCTCTTCGGTCATTCCAGGATGAAGAGAGGCTATTATGATGCCGGTCGGGCCCTGACGCGCTTCATTGCCCTCCGCGTCGATATAGGTAGGGGGGTCCCAACGGGCGTGGACGGGGACCTCCACGAATTCCAGTTCGCGCCTGACCAGTATGGTCACTGTTTCGCCCAGGTTGAGGCGAACCTGGGTGCTCACCTCCTGGGTGTTGCGCACCTCGTGGTCGTTGATGGCGAATATGACGTCGCCCTCTCGCAGGCCGGCCTCCTGGGCAGGGGAATTGTCCATGACCTGAGCGATCTGGGTCCAGCCGACGGACACGTCGCGGGCGATCATGAAGCTGATAGTGAACAGAACGAAGGGCAGGGCGAAGTTCATGGCAGAACCAGCACCGAGGACGAGCAAGCGCACCCAGGCCGGCTTGGCCGCCAGGCTGGCGGGATCGCTGGGGTCCTCCTCTCCCATCATGCGCACGAAGCCCCCCAGGGGAATGGCGTTGATGGAGTAGATGGTGCCGCGAAATTCCTTGCCCCATATGCGGGGCGGATAGCCCAGGCCGGCTTCCATCACCCGCACGCCGGTGAGCTTGGCGACGACGTAGTGCCCCGTCTCATGGACGACGATGAGGCCAATGAGGATGCCAGCGAAGATCAGGATCGCCTGCGGGGACATGTTCAGGCCTTGGCCCTGAGCCAGTCCTCGGCCCACTGGCGGGCCCAGGAGTCAGCGGCCAGTACCTCCTCTAGGCTGGGGTCAGACACCCCTGGCTGAGCGGAGAGAGTGGCCTCTATCACCTTGGCGATGTCCAGAAAGGTGATGTGGCCGCCCAGGAAGTGATCCACCGCCACCTCGTCGGCGGCGGCCATCACGGCAGGGAATATGCCGCCGCGGCGACCGGCCTCCAGGGCCAGGCCCAGGCAGGGAAAACGCCGCAGGTCGGGCTGAGAGAAGCCCAGGGAGCCTAGGCGGCCGAGATCGAGTCGCTTCGGCCTGTCCGTCGGCAGGCGCTGGGGGTATGTCAGAGCGCACTGAATCGGCAACCGCATATCCGGCATCCCCAACTGAGCCTTGATCGACCCATCGCAGAACTCCACCAGGGAGTGAACGATGCTCTCGCGATGAAGCACCACTTCGATCTTATCAAAGGCCACTCCGAACAGCCAATGAGCCTCGATGGCCTCCAGCCCCTTGTTGAGGAGGGTAGCGCTGTCCACCGTTATCTTGTGGCCCATCTGCCAAGTAGGATGACGCAGGGCCTGTTCGGGCGTTACACGCTCCAGCTCGTCCAGGGGCCTGTCGCGGAAGGCCCCGCCGGACCCGGTGAGGCTGATGCGAGCGATGTTCTTCCTGTCCTCTCCCCACAGGCACTGCCAGATGGCGCTGTGCTCGCTGTCCACCGGCCGCAGATCGGCTTCGTGACGGCGGGCCTCGGCCACCACCAGGTGGCCGGCCATCACCAGCACCTCCTTGTTAGCCAGGGCCACCGCCTTGCCCACTCGCACCGCGGTCAGGGTGGGCAGGAGGCCAGCCTTGCCGGCTGTGGCCACCACCACGATGTCCACATCGGGGTGGGCGGCCATCTCCTCCATGGGCGTCCAACGGGCGCGGATAGTGCCTCTGACGGTCTTCTGGTGAAGGTAGTCAGCCTCACGATCGGCCCAGATGAGGCGAGGGGAGAACTCCTTGGCCTGTTCCTCCAGGAGGGTGACGTTGTGGCCGGCGGCCAGGGCCACTACCCGGAAGCGAGGGTGCAGACTGCGCACAACCTCCAGGGTCTGGCGGCCGATGGAGCCGGTGGAGCCGAGGATAGCAAGGCCGGTCATAGAATCAATCGAGCGCGAAGTATCGGCGCGCCTCCTCAGTGAAGCTGAAGCCGATATCCGCTATCAGGAGCAGATCTGTCTCGTCAATACCTGCTTGGAAACACACGGCGCCTTCAGCCGTGCCGCCGGGGAAGAGCTCTGCGGAGAGCTGGTTAGGTGTTACGCCGCAGCTGCGCTCGTAGGCCTTGTAGACCTGGCCGCGCGAGCCGACTAACTCGAAGTCGCCCTCCCCGATGATGTCGGGTTCATCGCCAGCCTGAACGTTGGTGACCCGAACTGTGGTGAGTACCATGCGGTAGCCCTCCTCAGGCGGATCGTTGAACATGTTCTCTGCCTGTACCACCGGCCAGGCATCCGGATTGACATCGATGACTGTCACATCCCAGCCAGGAGGCACCGCAAGCGCTTGGCCCAAGGGGATCGGGTCACGACGGGTTTGACCGGTTGGCCCGGCCGGCGTGGCCTGCGGTGTGGCGGTCGGGCTGACAGCGGCCGACGGCGAAGGCTTGGGGGTTTTGGTAGCCGGCTCAGTGGCCGTTGCAACTGGCGTCGGCGCTTGCCCCTCCTGTTCAGCACTCGTGTCGCACCCCTCGGTTCCGGGTGCTGGTGCCAACCGCCATTTCCCGTCTTCCTTCAGGTAGTACTCAGTTTCTGTCTCCTCTTCGCCCAAGAACTTGGATGTGACCTCTGCTGTAGCCGTCTCTCCTTGAATCCTAATGTCCTCTACTGCCACGAGCTCCGCCTGTTCAATCAGGTCCTTGAACTCATTCTCGCCGAGGAATGCTTTTGCCATCACAACCTGGCCGATGAACTCGTCCTGGGGACACCGGCCTTGGAATTCCTGCGAGTACAGGCCGTAGATCTTGGACCAGCGCTCCTGCTTGAAGTAGTTGATCATATCCTCGTTTAGCTGGCGGATCTGAGCCTCGTCCCCGCCCAGCCCACCGCCTCCGCCTCCACAGCCGACCAGGGATACAGCGATGCCCGCCACCAGCA
>Ga0307438_1000804_pt1 | contig 21823 bp, 26 predicted proteins | sample SalMarWE160110MG_FD_202144 | JGI IMG/M metagenome (GOLD analysis project Ga0307438, IMG submission 202144) | Salt marsh sediment microbial communities from the Plum Island Ecosystem LTER, Massachusetts, United States - WE1603-110 | ecosystem: Environmental > Aquatic > Marine > Intertidal zone >... | reverse complement strand
ACTATGGATTATAAAGCAGTAACAGAAATGTAATAATCCATATCGCCGTTAGATTAGATTTTAATTAAATTTTCATCGCTTTTTAGATAAACTATATGGATTCACGGTCTATCTCGCTATAGCTTCCATTCTAGCCCGTTCCTCTTCTTGACCGAGCCGGGCTATCATCATCCTTACGTTGAAGTAGGTAAGCCTGCGACGCTTTATCCAGCCATCGAACTCTTTCAACAGAGCCGAGTCCATGACCTCGGAGGAGCCGGGTGCAACCTCCTTGATCTTCTTCTTCAGCTCCAACGAGGACACCATTTTACGGGCCTCAAGGTACGTCAAATGGTTGCGGTTTATCCAGTCGTCCAGCTGCTCCAGGCTCTCCTCGGGGTCAGCCTGCTCAGCCGCTTCCCCGCCGACTTTCTCGACGGCCATGTACTCGGCCTTCATCTCGTCGGCGTAGATCCTGTAGGTCCTTATACCGTCGACGCTGTCCTCTATCTCGACCACACGTCTGGGAAGTTCATCGACGGTCATAGCCGGCTTGGCCTCCCTCCCCAGATGGGCTTCCGTCTCGACCTCGGACGGTTCTTCAATGATCTCCGAATCCAGTTGATAGTCCAGATCCTTCGGGGTCACTATTCCCGTCAACAGGTTGATCTTATAATTGAGGGGGTTGAACTCGTACTTCTCGGCGAGGTAGTAGATCATGTCGTTGACCTCGTCGATCCTCATGTTGTTCTCCTTGATGTAAGATATGAAGCAGCGGAGGTCCTCGAGGTCCCCTTGGTCTATCCTCAGAATATCTATCTCTCGTACCCCCTGAACTGAGGAGCCACCACCAGGAACAGTATCACAATCATCCCAATGGGCCTCTGCGCATACAACAGAGGTAGCCCCACGAAGGGGATGACTGCCACGTTCAGGCCGACAACGTTACCCGCAGGGATCTCGTAAGTGTCCAGCGGCGCGTTGTCTCCCTTGGTCCTGAAGAAAAGTTCGCCGTTCTCCCACCTTATCTCTATCACGCGGTGGGTGATCCTGGGCGGCAGTAGCTCGCCCATCTCCTCCGGCACCTCAAACAGGATCACGTCCCCGACCTCGATCTCCTCCGGCGTCACCCCCCTGAACACCAGAATGTCTCCCTCACGGATTTTAGGCTCCATGCTCTTGCCCGTGGACACGGCTAGGGGTTCCTCGATGTTCAACGTGTTCTGTAGGAACAGGTACCCCAGGAACAACGGAAGGAAGCAGAGGCATAGCTTCTTGACCTTCGACAGCAACATTAGCCTGTCATGGTATCGGCTGCTTCCATCCGCCATGAGTTTTCCGGGGCCCCTTAATTCATATTTAGATTATGTTGACTTAATCCATAACAGCCGTCGATCATCAGCCGCGTCACCCCTCCACCTTCTCCAAGTAGATGTGGTTTCCTTCCAACACCGTTCTGATGGTGTAGGTCCTGGACCCGATGACCTCCGCCTCTTCCTCAGACGAGAAGCCAAGCGACTTCAGGCTGGGACTCCTTGCCCGAGTTGGGCGGCCATTTTCCTTAACGCCTTCAGGAACGCCGCTGACGCCTTTTTCATCTGCCATTATCAGCACACCCTTTCTATCTCGGCCCAGACCGAGTAATTTCTTAACGTCAGGCTTCTTCCTCGGCCTCTTCCTCTCTTCGAGATTCTCAGTCTCCTCCTCGGTGAAGAACTCTATGAACTCTATCCCTATGATCAGCACAAGTATAGCTACGCTGACGTTCCTGACGTTCAGCGACTCCATAACCCGAAAATACAGGTCGATGATAGCACCAACTATGTCCATGTCCGCTGTATTCTCCGCTTCATGAACCGTTTATTATAATCTGTATGTAGCCAGGAGCTACACATATCGTGATCATTTTTTTCATGATACAATTCTTCATATACTTTAAAACGGCGTGCATCTGAGAAGAACCGATGCTCCGCCAGAGAAGATCGCCGTACATGTTGTTTGCCTTGGGCCTAGCGGCCAGCTTCCTGGTAATCCTGCTCGACATGGTCGTGGACTACTTCTTCATCTACGGGGACAAGGACCTCATCAAGATCGTGAGGTTAAACCTAAGGCCGATCTCACTATGGACCGATCTAGTCATAGCAGCGAGCTACCTAGGCTTCAGCTACGTGCTCTTCCGCCTCCAGAGAGAGTCCGCGGAGGAGCAGAGGATAGTCGACGGGTTCCTGTACAAGCTCCTCGACTCCTTCAAGTCCCTCCGATACAACCTCTACAGCATGAAGATGGCGATACACGTGGCCAGGCACAGGATGGAGCCTCCCACGGAGATGCTGTCCCTGGTCGATAAGGGCATCGAGAAATCTGTGGGCCTCATCAACGGCTACCTAGCCCTGACGGGAGACGCCCAAGACGAAGAGTGATTATACTGCTCAATGATGGGCCCAAACATTCGGCAGTACATGATGGAACGATTAACCATATTCCATTTAAACACGGTCAATTAAGGCGACCATAGAACCAACATTGGCGATGGACCGCATCCTCCTGGTCGACGACGACAACGACATCGTGTGCTGCTTCAAATCCATACTAGAGGACGAAGGCTTTCTGGTCTACTCAGCCAACGACGCGGACGAGGCGGTTCAGGTCATGAGAGACAACGAGGTACAGCTGGCCATCATGGATTATGTGCTCCCTGAGACGAGGGGAGACAGGCTCGCAGAGACTCTGAACGAGATCGACCAGAAGCTGAAGATCATATTCGTCTCAGGCCACCTAGAGGTAGTCGACGTGATCAACAGGCTCAACTGCGGCGTGTACGGCGTTTTCCTCAAGCCGGTAAACCCCGAGAGGCTGTTAAACCTGGTAAAGACTCTGCAAACCGATCCGCTGCATGCGGAGCAGCTCATGTACCCCTACATGGCCTAGTGAAACAGTGTAGCTAGCTGCTTCTCTCGACAACAATGTCGACCAATGGGTTCTCGGGCGCAGTCACGGACGTGTAAACCGGCAGAGTGACCGTGAATATGGTGCCTTTCCCCTCCTTGGACTCGACCTCGATGGAGCCGTTGTGGGCATCCACTATCTTCTTGCATACCGCCAGCCCCAGCCCCGTCCCCTTCGCCTTAGTCGTGAACAGGGGCTTGAACAGGTTCTCGACGTCCTCCTCGGGTATGCCGACCCCCGTGTCCCCTATCATTATGACGTGGGAGTCTTCCTCCCTGTGGGCCTTCACATAGAGTTTGCCTCCGTCGGGCATCGCCTGGACGGCGTTCAGGAGCAGGTTGATGAACAGCCGTTGTATCATGTACCAGTCCACCGCCACCATGAAGTCCTCCGGGAACTCCATCACTATATCGACGTCTCCGGGGACCTCGATCTGGCTCAACGCGTTGCTCATCAGACCCCTTAGTGGGTACATCCTGGCGTCGGCCTCCCTCTTCTTCCCGAACGCCTGCAGGTCCGAGACGATCTTGTCCATGTAGAAGATGCTCTTGTCAATCTTATCGAACGCTTCCAAGGCCTCGGGCTTGTCGGCGTGCCTCTTCTTGAGGCCGTAGCTCAAACCCTTGAGCACCTGCAGCGGGTTTCTGAGGTCGTGGCCCACCATCATGGTGGTCTCCCCTATGATGACGAGCCTCTCCGCGTCCCGAAGCTCCTTCGTCTTCTCCTCCACTATCCTCTCAAGCCTCTTGGAGTACTCCATCACGTCCGTCATGTCCCTGATCACGAAGATGCGCGCCTTCTCCTGGCCCCAGTTGTCGATCAGGCTCGTGATCCTAAGGTCGTACACCCGATCCATGTACTCTATGCCCGTCTTTTCCTCGATGAGCCTCTTGCTCTTGACGTAGAAGATGTCTGGCAGTATGTCCCACAGCTTCATGTCCAGGAACTTGACGTCACTGAACCCGGTGAGCTTCTTAGCGGCCTCGTTCAACGTGATTATCTTGTATTCGTAGTCGGCTATTATGGCGGCGTCGTGCATCTCACTTATGATGGACTCGTAAGCCAGAGGGAGCACGTCGATCTTGTACAGGTTCTCGGGGTTCACGAGGGAGATGACGCTGCTCAGTATGTTGAATATGAGTGGGGTCATGTTCCGCTGGTTGGGGAAGTAGCCGAACACGGACAAGGCGTATGTGGCCGCGAAAACGGCTATTGCGAGTAGGAACGTCACGGCCCTCGTCTTGTAGAGCTTCCTCTTCGATGCTATCATGTGCACGAAGAGGTATGTCGCGGCCAAAATGAGGATGTAAAGGTGCAGTATCGCTACAACGCCGAGGACGCTGTGCTCCACAACCACCTGGTTGTGCGGCGTTATCACCGGGTTGCTCCACATGAGGCCGTGCCTTTCGTTGGTGACCGAGAGTCCCGCGAACAACAACGAGGGGGCGATGACGGGTATGGCTCTCTTTATCGTCTTCTCGTCGACCTCGAAGTACCTCGCCAGATATATCATGAACATGGGAGCGACGAGGAAGGAGAAAGCGGTCTGGATGGAGTACCACAACTCTATGTCGGCCTGCGTATCGCTTATGATCTGGATGAGGTATGTCAGGCTCCATATACAGCCCAGGTCTACGAGGAAGCCGCCCACGCTGGACCCGGGCATCCTGTACCTCAGCCAAACCAGAATGGCCATGACGAAAGCGACGCCGGCAGAAATCAACATAATAAGGTTGAAAGTAACATCCATCACTAGATCTCCGTGGACGCGTCCGCTTCCTCCGCCTGCCTCTGAAGATTCAGTTTAAAAAGAATTTATGGAGCAAGCGTCTGGTATAGCCAACGAGCCATCTCTGCCGAATGAGAGGCGCTTAGATCGTTGTTAACACTCGAATCTCATCGTCATGAAGGTAACCCACGAAAGATCGATGAAGATATACAGGGAGATGGCTGAGAACCCGCCTGAAGTACCCCGTGGTACCCATGAGGGTGTTCAGCGATAGCATCTATGGGGGGAGGCCGAAGCTCTCGACGAACTAAGGGGCAGAGTGATCTTAGTATTTCATCAATAAATTTTTAGATAAAAATAAAGAAGATTAATTCATGGCTTTCGAGATAGAGATGCCGGAGGAATACAAGGATAAGAAGATAAGTGGTTTAGAGAAGAAACTAAATGTTAAGTTTGACGATAAGGATCTCTTACGCTCTGCGATCACACGTGAATCATGGAAAAACGAGCATCCTGAGTCTCCGATAGAACATAATGAACGATTGGAGTTCCTCGGCGATAGCGTACTCAGGTTCCTGATAAGTGAGAACTGTTACAAGCATTCTACAAGAACTGAGGGAGAGATGACGAAGATTCGAATAGCTATCGAGAAAGGGACGACATTAGCCGATATAGCTAGGCATATGGGACTGAAAGATCATCTGCTACTTAATGTAACAGAGCTGAATGACGAGAAGGGTGAGACAAAGATACTCGCCGACTCTCTTGAGGCGATCCTCGCTGCCATTTATCTTGATCAGGGTCTGGAGACTACTCGTACCTTTGTGGATAAAAAGCTCTTGAACGCATATCTTGAGCTACTCATTACGCAGGGATAGGGTCACCTTAAAACTCCTCCACTCATCGTCGGGGTCTGGTGTCTTACCTTACTAGGCCAATCCATGGGAGTATAGACAACGTGAAGGAGCTCGCCTCTCCACATCTCGCAGGCAGCATTCTCTCCGTCGCTCAGCTGACTTGCTACTCATGTTTATGACGCTGCCACAGGGCACTGCGGCTTGTTCATAAACAACGTCCGGGCTGGCGACATGGTGGATGAGGGATAGACCCTCGGCGTCATAACGGACCTCTTCGGGAGAGACTCTGGAGGAGGTCGTCATCCCACCGACGGCGCTGTCCACATGATGACCAGCCCAGCTATATAGCTAGGTAACGTCGTCTACGAGATAGGCAAGGATTTCAAGGTTCTCTTAGCTGAACCCACATTGTTCAACTCTTTGAAACAGATGTTCTAATCCGTGGAATTATCTATATGCTCATGATAGTGTACCACAGTGAATGGTATGTCGAGAACAGGTAACCGCGGGAAACTGTATTGGATCGTGGGCGCAATTCTGGCCGCAGTTGTGGTGGGCTCCCAGCTACCCGCCGTATCCGACTGGCTCTCAGAGACCACTGCGAGGGAGGATGTTCCCGTGCTGGATGACAGCGGAGCCACTGTCCCGTCGGTCGAGGCGACGGTGGATGGTTACAACGGTTTCGCCTTCGACCTCTACGGCAGGTACAGCGCCGGCGACGATAACATTCTGTTCTCGCCGTACAGCGTCTCGACGGCCCTCTCCATGACATACGAGGGCGCCCGGGGCGAGACCGCGGACGAGATGGAGACGGTGTTCGGCTTCCTAGAGAATCCCTCTGATCGGCTTCCCTCCGTCGCAAGCATATACAACACGTTGAACGACGAGGATCGCGAGTACGCGCTCCACACCGTGAACGCCTTGTGGGTTCAGCAGGGCTACCCCGTGGTGGAGGACTACATCGACGCCATCGTAGGGTACTACGGCGGGGACGTCAACGCCCTGGACTTCGTAGCAGAGCCCGACGATAGTCGAGTCATCATCAACGAGTGGGTCGAGGAGCGGACCAACGACCGCATCAAGGACCTTTTCCCCAGCGGCTCCATAGACTCCGCCGTACGGCTGGTGCTGACGAACGCCATCTACTTCAAGGGAGACTGGCTCATGGAGTTCGACGAGGAGGCCACCGGCGAGGAGGAGTTCCACGTTTCGCCGACCAACACGGTCACGGTGGATATGATGAGGCTGAGGGGCGAGACGTTCAACTACGCTGAGACGGATGAGTTTCAGATACTGGAGCTGCCCTACACCGGCGAGGATGTCTCCATGCTAATACTGCTGCCTGGGGAGGGCTCCATGGCTGGGGTTGAGGCTCAGCTCTCGGCGGAGAACCTCGGTGAATGGATTGGGTTGATGGAGGCGACAGATGTGAACGTCCAGCTGCCGAGGTTCACCTTCGAGACAAAGTACTTCATGATGGAGGACTTGGCTGAGATGGGCATGCCCACGGCGTTCACCGGGGCAGCCGACTTCAGCGGGATGAACGCAGAGGACCAACTGTTCATAGACATGGTGATACACCAGGCGTTCATAGAGGTGAACGAGAAGGGCACCGAGGCAGCGGCCGCGACGGGGGTATCGATAAAGCTCTCCGCTGCGGCTCCCCCTCATAAGACGTTCCGGGCAGACCACCCCTTCATGTTCCTCATAAGAGACGTAGACACGGGCTTGATAATGTTCATGGGGAGGGTCACAGACCCCAGCTGACCCCATTCTCATAAAAGCTATAACTTTAGGAGCCTCGCCGCGTTTCCTCCGAGTATTAGCTCCTTCTCCTCCGAGCTTATGTCCAGCTCCTTGACTCGGGAGACGGCCTTCTCTATGTCCCCTATCTGGTGGGGGTGGTCCGTGCCAAGCATCATCTTCTCGGCGCCGCTGAAAGCCAAGGCTGACATCAGCACGTCGTTGTCGTATATTATGCTGTCCATCCAGACCTTCCGCAGGTAGGTGCTGGGCGGCTCCTGGATGTGGAGCTTGCACTCGGGGTACGCGTTGAACCCCGTCTCTATACGGCCCCTGAGGAACGGGAAGACCCCGCCCACGTGGCTGGCCACCAGCTTGAGCTTGGGGTTTCTCTTCAGGGCCCCGCTGAACACCAGCCGGAGGACGGCTAGGGACGTGTCCACGCCGAAGCCCATGATGGGGACGAGCCTGTAGTCGTTCATCCACTTGTCGTTGATGGGTGATGTGGGGTGTATGTAGAGGGGCACGTCTAGCTTCACCGCCTTCTCCAGCACGGGACCGAACTCCTCTGCGTCGAGGGGCTTGCCGTTGACGTTGCTGAGGAGCATGGCGCCCCTGAGCCCTAGCTCGGTGACCGCCCTCTCCAGCTCCTCGACGGCGGCGTCTGGGTCCTGGAGGGGCAGGGTGGCGAGCGCCGTGAACCTGTCGGGGTGGTCGTCGATTATCTCGGCGAAACCGTCGTTGGTGAGCCTGGCGAGCTTGACGCCTCTCTCAGCTGCCTCCCTCTCCACGCCGGGCGTGGTCAGGGTGAGCACCTGCATGTCTATACCGGTCCTGTCCATGTCCCTGAGCCTGTGCTCTATGTCGATGTGGGGCCCCACGACGACGTTGTAGTCGCCGGTGTAGTGGATGAGGAGCCTGCCCTGAGGGTCCGTGGAGACCGAGGCGTAACCCTTCTCCCTCTTCAGCTCATCTATGTATGCGCCGGGGTAGAAGTGGTTGTGGAAGTCGATTATCAAACGTTTCACCGAGACCCACAGCGTCTCGGGGTATTAAAAAGAAACCGGCAGGTTGAGCTGCCCAACAGGAAGCCGTGCATCGCCTTCCAGTCGTCTCCCTCAAGCTAAAATACGGTGGGAAAAGTTGATGGATATGGCTTAGGCTCTAGGGGGTTCCACGTCGAGACCTGTTTCCTCTACCCAGTGGGTCCGGGGGCATCTGGATGTCCTCACTGAAGCCGGGGGTGGGGTTCCTCTCCCTCACCCGGTTTACCTCCATCAGCCGCTCCTGTACCATGGTCCGGAGACCCTCCATGTCCCTGTAGAGCTCTGTGGCGTTGCCTCCCTGGCTCTCCACCTGCTGGACCCTGTACGCCATCCTTCTCATGTGGGTGGCGAACGAGTTGACGCTGCTCTGGACCGCCCTGTCTATGCCCTGCCTCGCCTCCTCCGGGACACGCGCCCTGAGCTGGGTAAGCACCCTCACGTGGTTCATGGCTCGCTCCGCCGTCCACGTCTCTAAGTCGGGAGAGTCGGTGGCGTTGACCAGCGCCAGAGTCTTGTTCATCTGGAGCTCGTACCGGAGCCTAAGCCTCTCGAGGGCGGCCGCGTCCGTCCTGTTGCACACGGCCTCGATCTCGGCCAGCCTCTCCTCTGAGAGCCTAAGCCTTTTCTCCGCCTCGCCCACCCTTCCCCGGGTGAGGCGGGCCAGCGGGACCTCGACGTTTTCCTCTATGAACAGCTCCACCCCGTATAGGGGGTGCCCCGGCGAGAAGCCTGGGCTGGGAAGCTGATAGTCCTCAGGCTGCGCCTGAGCCCACGCGAAGGTCATGGACGCCAGCACAAGCGCCGCGAGGATCAGTGTCAAACTCTTGATTCCTTTTCTTTTCATGTTTTCACCTTGGCTCACCAATGTTCATGGCATATATTTAGGAACCCGCTGGAACAACCCGGAAAAGATATTCCAGTATCTCAGACGCCCGGCTGCGCAACGAAGGCTACTCAAAAAGATTATACTGATAGTAATCGTATTCTTTTCCGATGGAGAGGACTGTGACTCTGAGGGACGGTAGACACGTCCACATCCGGCCGCTGCAGGAGTCTGACAGGGAGGGACTCCACGGTATGTACCAGACCATGAGCGACGACGCCCTAAGGTGGAGCATGGCCCCTACACCGAGGAGACCATAGACCGATGGATCGGTAACCTGCCTAACCTGATATCCCTTGTCGCCGTCCACGGCGGCGGCATAGTGGGATACGCGTCCGTACATAAGTTCACCCACCCCCGCCTCGCGGGGACCGGGGACCTCAACATCTACATCCATCAGGACTACCAGGGCGCGGGGCTGGGCACGGCGCTTATGGTGATGCTGCTCAACGCGGCGAACGAGCACAGCCTCCACAGGATAAACCTGGAGGTGGTGGCAGACAACGAGACGGCTGTGCACCTCTTCAGGAAGTTCGGGTTCAACGTAGAGGGGCGGAGGGTGGAAGCATACAAGAGTCAGGACGGGGAGCTTTACGACATCCTCCTAATGGGTAAGACCCTTAACCAAGGCCCCGGCGGAGACTGAAACCGTAGTCCGCAGGCTGTTACGGCTCTGCGGCTGTCGTCTAATGTCTAGACTCGTCCAACCTTTGAGCTGTAAATGGATCAGGTTTACATTCAATTAATTAAATACGGATGGAGCCATTTGTAGCCTGATGTCAGGTGACGCCTGCCTAAGACGGCGGATGGCTCAAGCGTTACTGGTTCACGCGTTGTTCTCGGTCTTGGACGCGGCCTCGACCCTCCTGGGGTTGACGATGTTCGAGCACGTAGAGGAGGCAAACATGATCGTCGCGCCGATCGTCGATGCCTTTGGGCCGTGGCTGGGCATGGCGGTCTACCTCGTCATCATGGGCGTTGTAGGTCTTTGTGCTTACTTGGGGCACGCTGTCCTGGGTAGACACCCGGGCCTGCATGTTCTGGCGCTCAGCTTCCCGCTGTCAGGGCTCTGGATGATCAACCTTGTCAGGGTCTCAGTTGTGCTTGGGAACCTCGGACACATATACGGCTTCTCCCCCTTCGTCCCGGGGAGGTACGACAAGCTGATCCTGTACGCCGCAGGCTATGTGTATGGCAGAGCCTTGTACAGGGGCTGCAGTGACAGTTCCTAGCTGCCAATGTGGTTCTTGGCGTCCCTCGGTGATTAATCGAAACGAGGCGCATAATCAGTCGATCTCTTGACAAATCATCTACTGAATAAGGATGAAACGATTTAGCGGTTTGAAAAAAGTAGCTGTTTAAGTTACTCGAGGGTTGTCCTCTTCAGCGCCTTCATCAGGTAGAACACTATCAACGCGATGATCAGGTAGTCCAGCAGCGCCCCCGCGAAGTGGCCCAGGGACAGCACTATGGGCCCCACAGACAGCGTGGCTTCCCTCCACGTGCCGCCCGGTATGAAGAAAGTGATCACAGGCATGAGTATGTCCGCAACCAGCGCGCTCACCAAGTCCTTCGAGGCGCTGCCTATGATGAACCCGATGGCGAGCCCCATCACGCCGTACTTGTTGATGAAGTCGATGAACTCCTCCCAGATCCCCTGCGGCTCGGGCGGAGGCGCGGGCTTCGCAGTCAAAGCCTCCCTGATCTTCACGAGCTCCGCAAGCATCTTATCTTCCTCAGCCAAAAATACACCAGTAAGCATCAGAGAGAGCGATCTACTTATTGCTATGGGTTGTAGGTGAACGCAAGCTCGTACGCCTCGTAAAGCGTAGTCGTCTCCGTCGTGATTACGGTCTGATCCTGCAGCGTGGCTCCGTCCCACGCCGTCACCACCAGGTTGTCCGATGAGTCCACCGTCGCCACCATGACCTCCGGGTACTCCCCCTTGGGGTTGCTTCTCACCTGTATCCACTCCTGCCTGTTGGTGGCGCCGCTGTAGTAGCTCCAGCTGCCTGCCCCGACGGGTTCCAGCCGCTCGGAGACCAGACCTTGTAGCTGAGTTGCTGCGTGTTGAACTGCCCCGCGAAGAGGATGAAAGAGGTCCCCGTCGGCATCCAGTCGCCGTCGAAGCACCTGCTCTGCTCGGTCTGCAGATCATCGTCCATCAGCTCGGGAAGGCTGAGCCACGAAGATCCGCTCCACTGCCGGGTGTACAGCTTCCCGCGATCGTCCAACGCCATGAGCATGACCCTGTCCGAGCCAGATACCCTGTGCGGCTTCAGCACGACCCAGTTGACGTCAGGTGTCCTTCTATTCGGGTTCAGCACGAGGCTGAAGCTGCCCATGCCGCTCCAGGATCCGGTGTACCTAGCCGCGTCTATGTGTTGGCCGTCTGCGGCCGCCGCTATCACCTCCCCCGAGTTATACTCCCAGGCTATGGACGCCGCCTCGTACCCCACATCCGTCACGGACGTGGAGAGCAGGTAGTGGTGGCCCCAGGAGGAGCCGTCCCAGACCCAGCAGTTGACGTTGCCGTCGCTGGTGACGCCGATCATGGCTATCTCGTCGGTGAGGGGGTCAGACTCCAGCGTCACCCAGTAGTACTCCTTCCTCCCAGCGGGGTCGTCTATGTAGGCGGGGTCCGTCCAGCCGCTTCCGTCCCAGACCCTGTACACGAGGTCTCTGGACGGGTCCGTGCTGTTGTCCTTGTAAACAATCACCGCGTCGCCCGAGAGGCACTCGTACTCGAAGTCGAATGGCCTCACCCTGTCGATGGGCGCGTTCTTCCATATCCGCCCCAGCCTGGCGAAGTTCCAGCTGAACCCGTCGTACTTGTAGGCGTCGACGTACTCCTGGTTGGTGAGGAGGACTATCAGGGCGTTGTCCGTCATGGAGCTCGCGGGGTTCCACGCAGACCTGACCATGCGGACCTCCTGGTCTGCGGGCTCGTTGAGCTGCTGGACCGCGCTCCACTCGAGATCGTAGAACCTGTACTTCGGGAACTTGGGTCCGCTGAAGTCAGAGGACCTGTACGCTATGAATGCCTTGGGCGCTATCGAGGTGCCTCCGCCGCTGGTGAAAACGCCCTGGGTGGTGTCCCACCACAGTATGATGAGGAACACGTTGAGCTCGGTCCTCAGCCCAGTCTTCTCGAACGTGAAGCTCTCAGTGTAGGTGCCCCCCGGGGGGATGTCTAGGGCTGTGGAGTTCTGTATCATCTCCACGTCGTCGTCCAGTATGATCTCTCCGCTTGAGTCGAGGGCCTGTACCTCTATGTTGGTGCTCTGGGTGGTCATGGCCGAGTTCTCCAGCTCGAGCGTCAACACGATCTTGTTGTTGCCCAGGTAGACGTAGTCGCTCTGGAGCACCACGAAGGGGGTCTCGATGATGGACACTATCTCCCGTGTCTTCTCCTCGACGATGGGGTTTAGGTACCACGCGGTGGTCGAGGACACGAACAGCGTGAACACAGCTAAGACTATGACTACGTCTCTGTTTACCTTCAACGCTGACAGGGAAACCTAGTCGCCCGTCGATATAGGGTTATTTCGTAAACAGGGATAAACAGAATAACTACCTCATGAAAACGGGTGTAAAACAGACGTAAACACCGATTTTTTTTGCTTCATTCATATAAAAACACGGGATAAAAATAACATAAAATGATGAAAAAATTAACCAGGTGCCTTGTGGAAGCAGTACCTCTCCACGAACAGATCGACGTGGCCGTCCTCGTGGACCACGAATTCCACCGGGGACTTGGCTCCGTCCATCAACGTGTAGAACGCCGTGGACTCCAGCGAGGGGTCCTCGGGGATGAGGGGCTGAAGCGTCTCGGCGAACGGCGTCTTGCTCTCAAGGTATAGCATCCCCAGCCTCTTCACCACGTTCACGCTCTCGATGCCCTTGTAGATCTCGTATCTCCCCGCGAGCCGATCCATGCGCCCCTTGATGGCCAGCCGTGGGACAGCCTCGTAGGGGTCCATGCCAAGCAGCACCGCGAACGCGCCCTCCGCTATGTCCTCGTAGGGTAGGCTCGCGCTGTTTCCCATCATAATTGCTCCCATCTGGGCGTCCGGCAGGAAAGCCATGTACGCCGTGGAGACCAGTATGCTGCCGCCGTGGCTCACCATCTTGTGGCCATGGAAGTCCGGCGTTATCCCCAGGCCGTACCCGTAGCCGTACTCGCCGTAGTAGCCATCGGGGCGGTGGATGTGCAGCGTCTGCATCTCTTCGAACGACTCGGCGCTGGCGAGCTTCCCGCTAGGGTAGGCGCCCTTCTCTATCTGGGCGTTCAGGTACTTCGCCATCTCGTTGACGCTGCTGGCTATGCCCCCCGCCGCTGCGATGAAGCTGAACCCGGGGTTGTCGTCGGGGTTGGGGTACGGGAACCTGCTAGGCTCCACGGTCCCGTCGGGCTTCTTCCAGTGAGGCACTATGTGGTCTGGGTCTGCGTAGAAATCCGCTGTGTTGAGGGTTGACCGCGTCATACCGAGGGGCTCCAGGATCTTCTCCTTGATGTACCTGTGGAACGGTATCCCCGACTTCTCCTGGATGACGTGGCCCAGCATCCTCCAAGCCGCGTTGTGGTAGAAGAACCTCTCGCCGGGGGGCGCCACCAGCTCGTCCTGCGCCCCGTTCACGAGCCTGTAGAAGTCGTCGGCACTGCCCCAGGGGATGCCCGTGTCGGCTCCTACGCCCCTGTAGAGGGCTACGCTGGACGATGCCACGCTGGGTAGCCCCAGGCTGTGGGTGAGGAGGTGACGTATCCTGATGGGGTTCCCTGGGAGCCCCAGCTTGAAGGGTGTGTGCTCCTTGACGGGATCGTCGAGGCTCAGCTTGCCTTGCTCTGCGAGCTGCATTACCGCTATGGCTACGAAGCTCTTGGTGATGCTGCCTATGCCGTAGAGGGTGTCCGGCGTGGCGGGTAGGTTCTTCTTGGGGTCGCGGGCCCCGAATCCCTGAGCGTACAGGGTCTCCCCCTCCCTTACCACTGCTACGCTGAGTCCGGGCATCCTCCCCTCCTGCATGTACCTTGGGACTATGTGCTCTATCCAGTCCCGTAGCTCAACTTCATCTTCGCTGGTCAAGTCTATCGCTGAAGACTCCGGTTTAGACCGTATAAAACATGTGCCAGAAAACGTTGGATAGAAAAATGTAGGCTACGTCAACGCCTTGATCAGGTCTGCCTCGCTGAGTGTGCCTGCTACTCCCTCGTCGCCGACGACGAGTATGTGGTCGACGCCGCCGATGGCCATGACCCTTATGGCGTCCGCCGCCTTGTCTTCCTCTCCGAGGACTATGCACATGTTGTGGCCTGTGAGGCCGCAAGCCTGCATGAACTCCATGGCGGAGGGAGCCCTCATGAGCTCAGCGACCTTCATGTCCCTGACCTCCATGGGCATCTCCTCGAACATGTTCTTTCCGAGCACGTAGCTCTTCATCGCGAAGAATATGTCCTCGGCGGTCACAAGCCCCCTCACCACTTCCTCGTCCATCACCACGACGACGTCCTTGCCTTTCTCCACCATCTTCTTCGACACCGCGGCCAGGCTCTCGGAGGGTTTCACCACCAGTGGGTCCTTCTTCATCAGTTCCTTGATCTTCATTTCAAGATTCAATTCAAACCACGTGTTGCTCAGGGAGCGAAGGTTAAAAAATCTTAACCAACGTCGAGGGGCTTCGGCTGTTCCAGCGTCTCGGGGACCATGAAGTGCAGTATGGGTATCCTGAACACCATGTCGACGACTAGCGGTATTATGAAGATGAGGGCGGGGTAACTGCTGTCGTAGAGGTAGCCCCCCAGTATGGGCGCCCCCACCCTCACCAGGGCGCTGAACGTGTTGCTTATGCCCAGCCATCTGCCCCTCTGCTCCGGTGGCACCAGCTCCATCATGAGAGTCTCGTAGGCGCTGCTGCTCAGAGCCACCCCCCGTAGGAACCAGGCTGGAAGCAGCCAGTACGGGTTATCTGCGAACACGACCATCGCGAAGCTCAGCCACAGCGCGGGCCTCACGGAGATGAACGCGAACTTCCTGCCCCTGGTGTCGGCGAACCTGTTCATGGGGACCGAGAAGATGATGGCTGCTATCGTCGACACGGTGGTCATGAGGCCGAGGACCAGCTCGTCCGCGCCCTTCACCTCCGCCGCGTAGAGGAAGACGAAGTTCTCCATGGTGCTCCAGACGAGCGCCCCCATGGCCCCCACGACGATCATGGTCTTCAGCTTCCTGCCTCCCTTCATGACCTCAGCCATGTCGCCGAGGAAGTCCACCTTCGAGTCTTTCCTCGGCTGCGGGAGCACGTCGGTGAGCCTCAGGTAGACGTAGCCGTAGACACAGATCATCCCGGCGAGGCGCATGATGAACAGGGGCCTGATGCCGTCGACGTTGAGGCCGCCGAAGTGGTTGACGAGAAGGGCGGCTGGTATTGGGCTCAGTAGGCCCAGTATTTGGGCTATGATCATCCTGAACCCGAGCCCCGTGGCCCTGTCCTCCGGCTTGAGGCCGTTTATGATTATGACCTGCTGGCTGCGGAACATGAGGGACATGGTGAAGGGGTTGACGACCATGGCCAGCAGTATCCACCGCCAGTCCTGGGCGAAGGCGTAGAGGCCGATCATCACGACGTGCAACAGCATCCCTGCCCCCATGACCTTCTTCAGGTTGTGGTTGTCGGTCACCCAGCCCACGGGCATGCTTATTATCATGCTTATGAAGGAGCTGACGCTGCTCAGGTAGCCTATCATGACGTTGTCTGCGCCCAGGGCCTTCGTGTATATGCTGCTGTAGTTGCCTGTGAGGTTGAAGAGAAACATGGCCCCGCCGCTGCGGACTATCATCATCCAGTAGTTGTGGCTCTGCCTGGAGAGGAACTCCCTGATCTCGCTGACTCTGTCCCTTAGCCCCACTGAACCGCACCCTGACAGACTGGTTACCTGATGCCGTGCCTCGATATAAAACCGGCCGCATTCAGCGCAGGCTGAATAATTATATGCGGCCGGCACCAAACAGCATGCATGGTCAAGGTAGAGGTAAGGGTCATCAGCCAGGAGGGCCACTGCGCAGCCGGCCACAGGGTCGGCGACGAGATAGTGTTCGACTGGGACACCCACGAGATAGAGGGAAGAATCTGTCTGCACGCGCTCTACTCGGCGCTGCCCAAGATATACGCCTTGGCCCACGGAGCCGACGTGGCTTTCGCGGAGTCTGATGACGGGTCCAGGGTCGCCAGGCACGCGTGCCCAGACGGGTACAACCCGGTGATCTATGAGCTCAAGAAGATCAGTTAAACCGTTTCCTCTGGCCTCACATGGTCCCTCACCAGGAACACGATGAGGCCGACGTCAATCGCCGCCAGCACGAGGTTGACGAGCATAGGCATGTGGTAGCCGTATGCGTCGTATAGTATGCCCCCTATCAGGGGCCCTGGGAGCGCCACCAGCCCCCTGAAGGTCGCGTACCCGCCTATGGACTTCGCCCTCTCCTCAGGGTCCACGTTCTGCGCGATCCACGCCTGCTCCGCCGGGGCCCAGAACGCGGCGCTGAATCCCATCAGCATGTTGGCCGCCATCGCCACGGGGAAGCTCTGGCTGAGCAGGAGCGACGCGAGCAGTATACACGACAGCACTTGGCTTATGGCCAGGTACTTGACGTAGCCGACCCTGTCAACGTACCTGCCGAGGACGACCTGGAACAGCGCCATGGTCCCCGTGTTCACAGCCGTCATCAATCCGAGCATCCCGGGGGTGAAGCTGAACGCCTCCGTGAGCAGCCCGTTGATGAGCCTCCAGCCCACGCTGAAGGCGAAGAGGTCGACGGACATGGCGACGTAGAAGCCCCAGAGGTACCTGGGCGGCCTGAACGTGTCCAGCATCGATCCCCAAGCCTTACTCAAGGTGAACGACGCCGATGCCACCCTCCCCCGGGTCTCACCGATCCTGAACATCGTCACGAGCAGCGACGCGAACGAGAAGAAGACCGCGAGAGAGAAGACCAGTCTGTACCCCACGTTGTCCGCCAGCCACCCCGCGGCGAGGGTTCCGAGAAGACCCGTCGCCATGTAGCAGCTACCCAGCACGCTGTAGACTCTCCCCATCTCGTTGCCCGTCGAGGACTCGGCCACCACCGCCTGCCAGACAGGGACCAGCGCTATGCCTAAGCCTATCAGCGTCATGCCCGCTGCGAGGAGAAGCCACGACCGCGCGAAGAGGAAGCAAAGGCTCGACAACAATATGAGGAGGTCCCTAAACACTAGGAACGGCTTCCTCCCGTAGACGTCCGAGGCGGCGCCGAACACGGGCTGGACGGCTATCTTAGCCAGGTCCATGAGGCTCTCTAGGGCCCCTATGCTTCTGATGGGGACGCCGAGGCTCAGCGCGAAGGGCTGCCACACCACGTACCTGAGGTTATCTCTTATCCCTCGGAGAGCCGTCGCCACGGCCAAGTAAAGTATCTGCTTCTCCTCGCGGATGGAATCCTGTAACGCCAAGCCTCTTCAATGGCGATACTGAACAGGAGTCTCTCATTTAACCCTAACTGAAAAAAGGTGGTTTACTCAAGCTGTTTAAGGATCGCGGGTAGCCAGACGGGCATGTCCGGCGGGAACCGGCTGGTCACGAGGTTGCCGTCCACCACCACCGGCTCGTCAACGTATTTTCCGCCCGCGTTCTTGACGTCTGTCGAGACGCTCCTGACACATGTGAGCCTGCGGCCCTCCACCACCTCGGCCTCTATGAGCATCTGGGCGGCGTGGCATATGGCACCGATGACCAGCCCGTTGGCGTCGGCGTCCTTCACCAGCTTCACCATCCCGTCCTTGGTCCTCATCCGGTCTGGGGCCCAGCCCCCGGGTATGATGAGCGCCTTGTAGTCGTTTACGTCTATTTCACCCGGCGTCTTCGTGGACTTTATGCTTCCCCCCTTCTTGCCGATGTACGTCTCGCCGGCCTTGGGGCCCACGACATCCACCTCGTAGCCCGCCTCCTGGAGCCTGTAGTAGGGGTACAGGAGCTCCACGTCCTCGAAACCGTTCTCCACCAATATGATTGCCTTGTCCATTTTCGGGTCATGAACTGGGGCGTAACGGCCCGATATGAAGGTACAGGCGTATTGTATGTCTCCACCGCACACCTATTTAGCGATAAATCCATGATCCGATAATCTGTATCAGGTTTCGATCATGGCTGCGCTGTGCGGTAGATGCGGTGACCCCATCAGGGGGTTCAAGGGGTACGACCCCGAGATAGGCGAGATATGCTTCACATGTTACTTGGAGATGCTTCAAAACCCCATAGATCAAATCGAAAAAACGAATACCGAAACAACCGAAATAGGCTTGGAACTCGTAATCCTTGACAAGATTCCGGACAGTTGAGCCCCCCCGCTATCCCTACCTCCAACATTCAATAATCCTGCTATCCAAACAATTCTTCTGAAATATTTCTAAAGTCATTAAATCTGGACTTTTACGCTACATGTTTTAAACGCGTGTAAGATATTCCTCTGGGACCGGGAATGGTTACTGAGAAGGACATCGCGGAGTTCGGGGACCTGTGGGCCCTCATGTACTGCACCTTCGCCAGGGAGATGGTGGACAGCTTCGGCGAGGCGGGTGAGAAGGCGCTCATCCGCGCCATACAGGCGTACGGCAGGGTCAGGGGTGAGAGGCTCAGGGAGAGACACGTGGAGCAGGGGCTGCCGGTGAACCTGCGCAGCCTCTTCGAGCACTACGACCTCCCCGGACACCCCGACACGAGCAAGGAGAGGACTCACTTCACGGACGACAAGCTGGTGAGCTACACCTACGTCTGCCCGTACGAGAGGCTCTGGCGGGGGCGTGGCTGCAACGACGTGGGGCTGCTGTACTGCCAGTACTTCCACCACGCGTTCTGGCAGACCTACCGCCCAGACATCGACGTTCAGATACCAGAGATACTCACCCAGGACGACCCGCACTGCAAGTTCGTCGTGACCCAGCCGGGGGATTGAGCCGCGATTATGGGTGAGGAAGAGAAGATCGGCGAGGTCGTGAGCCGCTTGAAGAGGCTCCTCGACAAACAGAGGCACATCGAAGACCGGATGAAGAGGATCGAGGAAGCCTTCGAGAAGAAAGAGACCGAGGAGTAGAGGCGCCGCTTTCGACCCGTTTTTAAGTCGAGACAGTCATCAATGCTCTGGATGGACGAGGAACCGCGAGCCGACCTTCCCCCCGACGCCAAGAAGGCTCTTTTCAGGCACCTGATACAGAGGTACCCGAGGCTGACCGTCAAGATTCTCCTGGGGTTCAACCCTGACGGCCTGGACCGGCTGACCATCGCCCTGGGTAAGGGCTCCGAGTACGACTACAGGCTGCTGGGAGACCCGGGGTTCAGGGAAGCCGAAGTCAGGCGGTACATGAGGGAGATCAAAGCCACTAATGCTACCTCCATGTAAAAAGAAAAATCGACGTGCCAAGTCGCCCCACCACGCCATCACCTAGGGGGGAGGGGGGGGTAGACCAGAAAAGGCGAACAGAAGCCCCTTCCACCGAAAGAACCCCCAGAAACACCTCTTTCAGATCAAATCATATACAAAAGTGTAATCCACCGAACACAAAACACGCCCTAAAGACGCTAATTCCATGTAACAGATATGTTGAATTTCTTGCAGTATAACAAACGGTTATGGATTTAAGAAAATAGCCATGATGTGGACATCATCGTATATCCCATCTAGTTTACGGGCTTTCTTCTTTGTCCCTTCATATATGAATCCGGTTTTTTCGTAGAAATTAATCGCATTGACATTTGATGCATAAACCAGTAATTCAACCCGCTCAATTCCTAACTTCTCTGTTGCAGAAAGGGTAGCATCCATCAACATTTTACCGATTCCTTGACCCCGATAAGCCGAGGATACACCCATTGTATCTATTTTTCCGCTATGTGTGAATCCCTCACCCTTGTTTGGCAAGACCTCGCACCATCCAATAACCTTGTCGTCTATGACAGCGATGTATTGGGGGATATCTCTCTGTATATTTGATAATACAGTATCACGGGTTGATTCAAGGGATGGAGCCTTTACGTATCCAAGATACTTTCTTTCACTAGCTACAGATTCGAGGCACTGGTGAAAGCTCTCGATGTACTCCGGTGAAATGGGTGCTATCTGAACATTTTTTTCTAGTTCTTTATTCATCTATGAGACCGCCAACATTTTCGATTAACAAATCAGTTGGGGTTTGAATAAAAAGCCGACTCACAAGTCATAAGTATAAATGGAAATTATCACAGGTGGTCACAATTCGTAATTCTTATCTTGTTAAGATTATCAAATCGGTGATACAATGTAAAGGGACAACATCTCAGAATTCATACCGCCTACCATGATGAGTTACTCAAGTGACAAAGATATTGAAATTCAGTTATTCCATGTGACAAGGATATTGAAATTCTCAATATAACAATGAGAGTCTTAGAATATGAATTTTACGCGAGCCCATAACCATTTTCAACTGTGCTATTCGCTCGTGTGCGAATTGATTGCTTCTTTCGAAAACAATAATATTAATACTCTTAAAATCGCCATAAAGGGAGAAATCGGGGCAGCGATTAAAAAAGAATTTAGAATGGGAATGTCTTCTAATTTATTAAGATAATATAAAAAAGGACCTGCTATGATAATAATTATCTTATAATATCTATTTTTATTAAGAAAATCTATAAATTCATACCAATAATAACCTACAATGCCTAAAAGGATAAATCCAAACCAATAAAAAGGTTTAGTATACTCACTTGTTCTATATACATCTAATAAAACCCAAATATTAAATAAGAAAAGTAAAACGAATAACATAACTATAATGAATAAATATTTTTTAGTATGTTTAGAATCTTCTATTTTAACATGATTCATATTCCGTTGGTAAATAGTTTTAGAAGTTCTTAGATAAGATACTATTGCTTAACTTGCGTTAGCTATTCTCGCGCTTAAAAATTCAAATTAAAATTTCTGAATTTCATAAAAAAAGAACGACTTGATAACTATATGACTAATTCAAACAGGCAAAAGATATTTTATAATGATCAGGAAATTAGAATCAATGAATATTAAATTTTTAGATAAATATTATCCTATAATTTTCTTACTACTAATGATTTTAATACCATTTATAGATTCGATTTATTCAATTCCTTTCTCGGGTTTGATTACCAACATTTTAATTTTTTAATGGCTTATTGGTTTTTCAAGGGTTTTATTAACAAAGAAAAAGATCAAGACTCAAATACTCAATAAAAATTCGACTAATTCAATATAACAATGAATTATTCAAATTCCTTTATTCCATGTAACAAAGAGCTCCAGCCTTGAGTAGTGACCCATCCCGTGCTCCGTGATGCTGTCGCCGAACCTCTCCCACGCCTCGTCGAAGCCGCGCGCAGGCCTACCGTATATGGCTGGGACGTTCTCGCAGGCGAACTCTATCTCCTCCCTAGCCTGCCCCACGGTGAGCTTCTTCCCCGTCCTGAACACCTTGCTGTACTCGAAGGCCAAGCCGGAGCCAGATATCAGGCTCAGGTACTCTGCTCTGGTCAGCCACGTCGCGTCGCATACCCAGGAGAAGACATCGATCTCGTTTCTCTGGGCCTGGGTCT
>Ga0307438_1000803_pt1 | contig 21825 bp, 17 predicted proteins | sample SalMarWE160110MG_FD_202144 | JGI IMG/M metagenome (GOLD analysis project Ga0307438, IMG submission 202144) | Salt marsh sediment microbial communities from the Plum Island Ecosystem LTER, Massachusetts, United States - WE1603-110 | ecosystem: Environmental > Aquatic > Marine > Intertidal zone >... | reverse complement strand
ATTATCTCTTTGGCAGCTTCGATTATCTGCTGCGTCTGGTCCACCGGGTACGTATCCACTCCCAGTGCCGCAAACGGCATTACAAAATCGGTGTCACCTAATACTGCAATTTTACCTTCCATATATTCTATAAATCCGAAACAAAATAAGTGAGCTAAAGTTTGAAGTGCCTAAAGTGCCTAAAATGACACTTTACGTGTCATCCTGAGGCGAAGCCGAAGGATCTGGCCAACGGAAGAGAGATTCTTCGCTTCGCTCAGAATGACAGCCTTGCTGTCACTTTAGGCACTTTAGCTCATTTTAGGCACTTTACATTTTTCGTGCTTCGTGCTTTTAAGAGTTTCGGGTCACGAGCGACGAGTCACGAGTATATTATTCTTTTGCTCCATATTTGCGTAACAGAGTAACGATTTCCACATTTCCTTCCTGCTGCGCCCACTGCAGAGGTGTCTGGTCGGCATCGGTCTTTGCATTGGCATCGGCGCCCTTGGCGATAAGCAGCACGACAATATCCCCGTGGCCGTGATTAGCCGCAAAGTGCAGAGGCGTCTGGCCGCGTTTGTCTTTTATTTTGACATCAGCACCTTCGTTAATCAGCAGCTCTGCAACATCTGCATGGTTGTAAACTAATGCGAAATACAAAGGCGTCCAGCCGTTATTGTCCTTTGCGTTGACATCGGCGCCTTTGCCGACAAGGAATTCAGCTATGTCCTTTCGACCTTTCTCGGCTGCAAAATGCAGAATTGTCCAGCCCTCGTTAATCTCAGTATTAATATCGGCGCCGCCATCTATGAGAATTTCAGCCACATCGATATGGCCCGCATTGATAGCCTCGAACAAGGGCGTTCGGCTCCGCGAATTTTTCGCATTAAGCTCGGCTCCCTTATCAATAAGGAGCCTGGCAATATCTTTATGGCCTCTCTGTGCCGCAAGGTGCAAAAGCGAGTGACCATACCTGTTTTTAGTATTGATATCAGCACCCGTTAAAATGTACGATTGAACCATATCCGTATCGCCGTCATAAACAGCCTGGCGCAGCGACTCGGTTTGATCAGAACGTTTAGCTAAACTCTCAACGACCACCGGGTCCACCTGCTGAGATAGTTCAGTTTCTCTCTTTTGACAACCCACTGCAATAAACATCATTGCCAAAGCCAACCATAATAATTTTATCTGTTTCATTTTAATCACCCTTAAACTCCTCATATCTTTAATTCGGAGGCTTGCCATCCCCAAGCTGCGCTTGAGGCTGCCACCCGTTGTCGTCAGTGTCCGTCCGTGTCATGAAATACGGTCCAGAATAAGCTGTGTATCAAGATGATTCTTTTTTGCCGTCAGAATTAATCTAACTGTGCGAATCTCGTTTTCCTTCATTAATAAATATGCGATAATCGGCTGAGGGCCGGCTGTAATTTGAATCGTTGATTTTAAAAATCCCATTGAATGCTCTTCGCATTGCTGCTCAATCTTCAAGAACGATTTGTTTGCCGCTGAATAGCCGGCACCGGCTTCGACAATTCGATGGTAAGGAGTCACAAAAAATAACGGTCCAAGCGCTTCATAGCCGAGTTCCAGCCCATGCTGCAATCGTTCCAGCTCTATGAAACCTCCTTCAATAAAAACATTTCGCTCCTCCGATTCGGTAAATTTCAGCCGAAGAAGAGTTCGAATATTGGTCAAATCAATCTGTATCCTGAAAAGCCCGGAGAGAAAAATACTGTCTAACCGGCGTGCCCTGTTTAGATTATATTCAGCCTGGACGCGGTCGATTGCGTAATCTATTCGGCGGATATCTTTATCTTTGTAGTAGGCTAAGAACGCCTGTTCTGCCGCCTCAGCCATATATTCAGGAAAGAGATCGTAATTTTCCTGCTCAAAGACCTGTTCAAATAGCTCCGGGGGGAAATTGCCGTCGGCGCTGTAATCCGTACCGATGGGCTTTTGTGTTAACATCCGCCGCAACGCCAGGCGAAGATTAGTAAAATCATCCCGCGTTCTGAAAAGTTCGACGAGCGGCTTATCTATCATTAAATCTGCAAAAAGCTGCCGAATCGCCGAGCGCAGCTTAAGCAATGTATCCTCGACTTCTGCGAAATTTCCGCCTCCTCGCGGCAGGGCGTATTCTGTGGATGATAATAGTTCTGACGCGGCCTCAAAACTTGGTGCATTGGCCATATCCAAAAGGGTGGCTTTGGAGAGCATCTGAATCTGCATCGCCCTAACCTGTGCGGTCTCGTAAACATATCGCCAGTCGTCACCACCAACAGGGGGGTATGTGTAGAAGTCCAAAATAGCTTGTTCAGAATTTGTATCTTGCATCTTACATAAATCCGAATCTTGACTGTCGTCAGACAAGTATCGAAATCCGAAGCACGAAAAATGTAAAGTGCCTAAAGTGAGCTAAAGTTACAATTTCAATTTTAGGCACTTCAAACTTTAGCTCACTTATTCTGTTTCGTATTTCATTTTTTAAATAGTTCTTTTGCCAATTCAATTTCCAGCTCTCTTCGGGCCTGAGCCAACAGCACCTCAAGCGAAGCATTATTTTTTATCTTGCCATGTTTTAGGATAAAACCACCGCCGAGGTCCTTCCTTTCGTCGGACAAGGTAAGATTTCCCCTGCCGCCTGCCCTGAGCGAAGTCGAGGAAACTGATTGCAATTGCTCATTGACCTGATTTACCAATTGCAGGTCGATTCGTTTCTCGTTTTTGTCGATGATGACCTCTTCGTCGCCGGTTTCAGCTGCCTTGAGCATTAGATTGGTTATCAGTTGGCGATACTGGTCGTCCGGCAGATTCTGCAATTGACCGCGGGCTTGAGTAAAGACTTCGTCAAGTATCTTGCGTTTCTCTGCCAGCAGATCCCTGGCGTTCTGCATTCTTGCCGCTGCAAGTAGATGCAATTTCTTGTTTTCAGCAGCCTTTTGAGAAAGAATCTCCGTCTGTTTCCTGTACTCGCCTAATTGCTCATCGTACCCGGCTTGCTCAGCGGCTTCTTTTTCCTGGGCCTGGTTTTGTATCTTCTCGGCCTCTGTTTTTGCATCGGACAATATCTTTTCTATAACCTGTTCAGCTTCCATAATTTTGTATCTCGTAACTCGTATTTCGTATTTTGGTTAAGTCATTAAGCTACGGCTGGCCAGCTAATGCCGAACAATATCATAAACAGGGTTATAAGCAGTCCTAATATGGCGTAAATCTCAACCATGACCGCATAAACAACACCTGCTTTGAAGGCCATCTCAGGATGTTTGGCGGCCATCAAGATACCACCTGAGCAAACCTTGCCCTGATAGATCGCGCTTACCAAACCCGCAAAAGCGATCGGCATACAGGCCACCAGAACTTCCAAACCCAGTGCGAAGGTCAAATCCGGAACCTTCTTTTCGAAAAAGTGAAGCTGAAGCATAACCATAAACGCAGCAAGGAAGCCATAGAAGCCCTGGGTGCCCGGAAGCACAACCATAATAAACATCTGGCCGTACCTCTCCGGCTTCTCACTCAATACGCCCGTAGCACTTCTGCCGGCAATACCAATCCCGATTGCCGAACCGATACCGGCTAAAAGAGCCGCCAACCCTGCTCCGATCAAGGCTAATGTCAAACCATTCATTCCAAAACCTCTCTTTCTCAATGAAATTTTTTTTAGATTTCCTTCGTGACATAGATATGTTCATATTTCTTGTTGAGCGGCTCAAATGATCTTCCGCCGCCGACGAGGAACTTCGGAAAGAACTCCACATATTGGAGCCGCAGTGTATGAACGAACGCGCTTAACACCGCCAGAACAAGATTGAATAGATGCCCGCCCACGAGCACTAATATCATCACCAGGATACCTATCACAGGAATCTTGTATGAAATTCCGGCTATAACGTTGATAGCCATCGCCAATCCCGCACCTACCATGCCAAGCGCCATCAGCCGAAGATAGCTAAGTACGTCGCCTAAGTAGAATATTGAACTGAAGAGATTATAAAATCCCATTCCCAGGCGAGCGGCCAACCCGCCTTCACGATGGCTAAAGAGGAATATCATCGCTGCCGGAACGATTGCGACCTTTCCAAAGATACTGCCGATGTGTGGCGGGATGTATCCTGCCTTGCTAACACCAAAGATCAGGACTGAATTCAGCATTACAAGCCAGGTTAGTTTGTTGAACAGCGCCGAAGCATAATCTTTCTGTTTAATGCTGTGCACTAATGCTATCACCAGACCTGTCTGTATCTGAAAATACCCGAGGCCGACAGCCGCGGCAAAAAAGTACATCGGCTTATCTAATGGATCGAACCACATCAGCTTTTCCCGCAGTGGCTTTAGGGCCGGGACAAACTGCTGAACCGCGTCTCCAAACCACCCTCCTGTTAACGCACCTATTACAATAGTAGCCGCTCCACAGAGCCCCAGCATCATTATCAATTTCTTGTCACCCTGCATTTTTCGCGTGAGTAATGCGGTTAAAACAACCATAATAAGACCATAACCCGCATCGGCCAGGCACATTCCGAAGAATACTGCAAAAAACGGCGCAAGATACACCGTCGGATCGACGTTCAAATGGTGCGGCATACCATATAGACGCGTTATTACCTCAAACGGTTTGACAACGGTCTTATTTTCAATCTCTACCGGCATCTCCTCGCCCTCAGCCGGTTCGACTTTCGTCACACTCGATGCCCCGAAACTCGACACAATCTTTTCCAGGCGGGGATAATCATGTTCCTTCACCCAGCCCTCTAAAAACACTGCGTGCTGTGTCGCCGGGGCATTATCTTTGGCCTGCTCTCTTTTTAAGAGATTCTCGTAATGGTCCAAAAGAATCTGCAGTTTGAGCAGATTTTCAGTCAGTGCTGCCGCGGAATTTATGCGGTTGTTTAATTGATTTTTAGCCTCTTTTAATTTTTCAGTATGCTTTTTTATCAGTTCTGTTATGGTACCGGTCCAGGTGCCAAAGTTGACAGGCTCGAACTCGGCTGAACGTAGAAGCTTTTGTACCTCGCTGGCGTTTCCTTTCAGACAAACCACAAGACAGGCAAACCGATTGCCTGCTGCTCCGACCTGCTGGATTGCACCGGTAAGCTCGGATAATTGTTCCTGGATGTTCTCAAAGTGGCCCACAGGCAGCAGTCCCGCCAGACAAATTGTCTGCTGAAGCTGGCTGATCTCTTCCACGGGAGTTTGCAGAGATTGCCACGGGCTGAGCTGCTCTAAAGTGCCGCGAAGGCTTTCGCATTCGCTCCTGAGCCTTTCGATCGATGATTCAAGCTGCTCGCATTGGTTGATAATTTTGAAAATTTGCTCATCTGAAACGACATCGTTGTACAATTTCTCATTGACTACCACACGTGGAGAAAGAACGCTGGTCAGGCCCTTTTTGACATCGGAATAATTGTCAAGAAATGCGATGCTCTTTCGCAGTTTGCCCAGCAGCTCTTCGATATCTCTCGGGCGTCGAGTCGCAACAGCCAGATCGGGCGAATCCTTGCTGACCATTGCCTCTTCAGCATTGAGGATTTGGCAGATACCTTCGTGCTGCAACTTCTCCAAAAGCTCGGATGCCTCCGTGTAGAAGCTCACGATTATTACTTTTGACATTCGGGCTATGGCCATAATAAACCACCGAAAGTGACTAAAGTGACAGCAAGGCTGTCATTCTGAGCGAAGCGAAGAATCTCTCTTTCGTTGGCCAGATCCTTCGGCTTCGCCTCAGGATGACACGTAAAGTGTCACTTTAGGCACTTGTGTTTTCTTGCAGATAATCCATTACTTTTATTGCGGCTCCACCAATTTTGCTTCCCACCTTGTTGTGTAATTCCTGGCGTTGCTTTTCAGCCTGTGCTCTCAGGGACTCTACTTCCTGCCGGGCCTGCACTTCCGCCTGGTCGACGGCTTCTGAGGTCGCTTTTTTCCTGTTTTGCTCAGCTTCTTCCATGAGCTGACGGCGATGCTCCCGGCTTTGTTCAGCCTGCTTGACCAACTCAGCTTTGGCCTGTTCGATTATCTGCTGAGCCTGCTGCTCAGCCTGTTTGACTCTTTTTATCAGTTCCATTTATCATCCTGCCGCTAAAGAGTTAAAAATAGATAAAATACAATATTATCCGCCGTAGCTCAACAAATAAGTTCAACTGTACAAAACAAAATTTGCGTATACTTCGACTTCGCTCAGGACAAGCTTATTATTACCCTGACACGGGATTTATACGCTAAAAAAGCGAAAATAGAACTACATGCTTATTCTCGATAGATTCAGGAAAAAGTTTAATGCTGATTTAGTCTTTTTTCCCCCGCGTCTTCTTGTCGAAGACAAGAGCGGGGGCACATGCCGGCATTAATCCGACGTAAGTCGGTCTCCTCGGACAAGCTCGGGGCGGACTTAAAGAAGTTTATCAACCTTAGCTGCAAGCTGTCGTATGTGAGAAAGAGATTTTTTAAATAGATTCCGTTCGAAATCGCTCAAATCAAGCTCAATAATTTTTTCGATGCCGTCTTTACCGAGGACGACAGGAACGCCCACAAAGTATCCGCCGGCACCATATTCGCTATTACAATAGGCACAGCAGGACATTACAGTCTTTTTATCTTTGAGGATTGCTTCAGCCATTTTAACAGTCCCGGCGGCTGGGGCATAAAAAGCGCTGTAGCCCAGCAGATTTACAATTTCGATACCGCCGTTTCGGGTCCTGTCGATAAGCTCGTCGATTCTTTCTTCGTCGAGCAATTCGGTAATAGGTATTCCGGCAACTGACGTAAACCGGGGCAGCGGCACCATATCATCGCCGTGACCGCCCAATAAGACGGCATTTATATCCTCGACGCTGACACCAAGGTCCTGGGCGAGAAAGTAGCTAAAACGGGCCGAATCCAGGGCACCAGCCATTCCCATGATTTTTTTCTTATCGAAGCCGGTAACCTTTGCTGCAGTATGAACCATCGCATCGAGAGGATTACAAACCACAATAACTATGCTGTCAGGCGAATATTCGGCAGTTTTTTTGCTCACATCCTTAACTATCTGGACGTTCTTGGCGAGCAGGTCGTCGCGGCTCATACCCGGCTTGCGGGGCAGGCCGCTTGTTACGATGACAATATTGCTGTCCGCCGTTTGTTCCCAGTCGGTTGTTCCGATAATATCGCAGTCATAAAGCTGAACGGGGCTTGCCTCGGCAATATCGAGGGCTTTGCCCTCGGCCAGTCCTTTAACTATGTCCAGCAGCACAATATCACCGAGCTGTTTCGTAGCGGCGATGTAAGCGGCTGTAGCTCCGACGTTGCCTGCCCCAACTATGGTTATCTTATTCCTCAGCATTTAAATCGCCTCTGCCTGCTTACGCGAGGACAAGTTTTGTGGTTCTCGAAAAAAAGCAACCGTGATTATAAACAAAAAACGGCACATTGCTAATAAAAAACACATTCAGTACCTCATAAGTTCGGCTCTAATTACGGCTCCTTCCGAAGGAAACGTCAGGCCGCGATCGGTAAAATCGCCGTTGCGAAGCCCTGTTCGTTTCCAGACGCCATTATCGTAAATACCTTCCTCAACGAGTAGAAACTGGACGCCGGTATATTGTGACCCCAGGGACGGCTTGAAGTCAAGGGCGGCATCAAAACCAACGAACAGAAATTCATTCTGCCCTAATTGACCGACCAGCACACGGCCCGACGGTTCCGGCGGGCCTGTAGGAGTTAACGGCTGACCGGAACTCCGGCGCGGCGGACGAAAGCGAACCAAAATATCGTATCCATCGAAATACAACATGCGTCCCGGTATAAATTCTTCCTCAACCGCCGCCTGCAATTTTCCCGCTGCCTGCAGCTCAGCGATTTTAGAGAGCACTGGTTTTATCACACGGAAACTCTCGGCCATAGGGACAAACATCGAACTCAGCCCACTTTCAGGGCCGTAATCGATGCCGAATGGCGTGAAGCCTATCGCCGAATAGTCCGCCAGCGCATAGAAAAAGTAACACGCGTATTTCATACTTCCTCTGGTTTCGACTACGAGCAGGGGATTATCCGGGCGGGTGTAACGTGATAAAATCTCCCGGTAAATGATGGGCGACTGGTGGTAAATGTCCGGACCAATCATGTCGATATCAGGTGCCGATGCCTTCCAGAGGTCCAGCATGTGTGACACAGCCCCGCCGCTTGGGTAGCTGTCGCCCGGACGGTCGAACTCCATGAATCGGTCGTTTGTTCCTTCACCGCCCATCCAAACATTGACAAACGTCGGCAGCGGATAAATCTCTTTGCCGGCGTGAGCAACCTCATTGATGAAACTGGAAAGATAATACGCGGTAAAGGCCTCTTCCGCGCGTCTGCTGCCGAAGACTTCTTTCCACGTACCCGGCTGTTTTTTGAGGGCCTTTAAAAGCTTCTCCGGCACGGGGCCGTTGAACAAACGCGTAGCTTGCGGTGAATAATCACGTGGAGAATACCGCAGGCCCGGCTCGTTTTGGACCTGCATGAGGATAACGGTGTTGTGGTTCTCGTCTATTTCCCGCAGGTGCTTCATAAGCTCGGCGTAGGCTTTGCGGTCGGCTTCCATGTTTGCCTGCGAATGCGGCGAAAGCACCCGGATAGGCTCGCCGGCCTTATTGATGACCCTGTGGAAACGTTCAGGATTGGACTTGACCCATGCAGGAACATAGTCCATCGTTCCGTTCTTCCATGTGGCAAACCAAAGTAAAATGGCCCGCAAGCCATGCTCGCGTGCGCCGCGAATAATCTGGTCGAGCGCATCGAATTCAAATCGGCCCTCTTCAGGTTCGATTTGTTCCCAGTAAACCGGAAATTCCACCGTATTTGCATTCAGCTCCCTGAGCTTGGGCCATGCCCGCTCCATCCGCTCCGGAAAGGCACTTGCATTGCCAACCTGGCCGCCGAGGATGATAAAGGGCTTGTCATCAACAAACAACTGTATGACTTCGCCATTTTTGCGAAGCTGTGGAATATTCCCGCCGGCTGCTCCATAAACCGGTGCGAACAATCCAGCTACAACGAGACAGATAATTAGCGCTCTAAACGTGCCTGTATAAATCACATTTCTTGCGAGCATCGGATAGGCCTCCTTTCTCTGGGAATGAAATTCCTTTCAATTCTTATTTAATATTGCTTTGTAGAAAACACAGGACTTGTCATTCCGAGCGAGCCGAAGGCAAGTCGAGGAATCTGCTTTGTGTGCAGATTTCTCCACTTCGTCCCGATGAATCGGGACTTCGGTCGAAATAACAGTGAGTCTTTTCTACAAAGCAATTTAATATATTAAAACGCACTTGTAACACCGGCTTGTAATTCTACAAAGTATCAGCGAAGATTGAACAAAATTTTAAAAGTAGAATGTAAGCTGCGAAATCTCGCACCATTTTAACTTAAAACGAAACGATTAGCGCAAACAATGAACGATATGCGTATCCTGCGGGATTTTCCAATAATCCGGCTTTCGCAGTAAGCTTGGTGCGATTCATCGCACCCTACCTCTATTATCTTTTTTGCGTTCGCATAATATACGTAAAGCGCGTAGCTCTCCGTAAGGAGTCCCTAGGACTGCCACAGGTACGCGCTTTACGTACGCGCCTTTTATGCGATTGATAGTTAAGGTGAAACAAAGGTTAAACAAAAGAATGGACAAAAAAAATGTAGGGTGCGAAATATCGCACCATTTTAATCTACAAATGCTAAGTGCACCCTATTCGGGATTGTTCTTTGTGGGATTAAGGTATCCTCTCCGGCTGCGGCTCGGCACTTCGCCGAGACGAGAGCCAATTTTCCGCAAGCATGCGTAAATCATCAATATTTATCTTGTCGTCGTTGGTAAAGTCAGCGGCTCGACTGAGCTTGTCCCTAAGGGGCTTGTCGAAGTCTTCGCTGAATTTTTTAGAGTCACTTTGCCGCCAGTGAATAGCAAACAAGGCAAAGTCGATGAAGTCTACATCGCCGTCGAGGTTTATGTCGCAAGTTTCGGGTATGCCCTGGAACAGATGTACTTTTCCATCACCAGCACCTATGAGAACATCAGGATAGCTATCTGCGGCCCAAAAACAGACGGACGGCCTTGAGCGTGGAGAGCCGACAAGATCGATTGGAACATCATTGGACTCGACAGGCAAATAGCCTGAGAAAGTTGGCAGGTAATCGGGGCCAAGATTGCGGTAGAACAGCAATTGGCCATCGGTGTTGCCTGTAAGCAGGTCGGCCTTTCCGTCACGATCCAAATCGAAAATTACAGGGCTGGAACGCCGAGACGGCACAATCAGGTCATGGTCATCCTCCTGGACGAATGTTCCTGACGGCAGCAAGGACCAGAAAAGAGGAACTTCGTCACTGCAGCCGCAATTCAGATAGATGTGTATCTTGCCGTCAAACGCACCGGTTACCAGGTCGGTTTTGCCATCCATGTCCCAATCCAGAAACGCAGGCGTTGCCCGTGCCCCTACATTGATTCGCACGTCGATTTCTGAATCAATCAAAAATGTCTGGACGTCCGAGCCGCTGTCAAAGGCAGGCTCGTTGTTGTCGCTGATATTGAGAAAGATTTTAATAGTTCCGTCGGACAGGCCCATAAGCAGGTCTTTACGGTCGTCCGAATCCCAATAGACAACGCGGGGAAAGCATCCCATACAGCCCGTGGCTGGGACTGTCAGGTCGGCGTCTTGGGATTGTACAAAAAAGTAATCTGTAAACTGAGGGCTGGATTCGGTTCCTACATTGAGATAAACACGAACCTTACCCGGTGGATAAGAACCACTTCCCTGACCGATGACAAGGTCACGCAATCCATCGTTATTCCAGTCCACAAACGAAGGCACCGAGTAGCCGGATACCTTGATGTCAACGCCGTTGGCTTTAATTATCTCTTCAGGCCCGAAATTGATTGGTGAAGTCTGCTGTGGCGGGTCGGCTTGTGCTATTGATAAAAAGCAAAATGTGAACGATATTACTAATATATGATTCATCACACGCCTGCCCCGCTAAACAAACAAAAAAACCGCCAACAGGAACTCCTATCTGCGGATAAATCGGCGGGAAACAAAAAGCTAACTATACTTAAATTCACTATATTCGATTAAGGAGAAAATGTCAAGAGAAATCGGCTTGCGAGATTTCCCCGGGTGCGTGTCAAGATTGTTCGTCCTTCGCAGCAGCGATGCCCGTTCTTCGTAGCACTGCGAAGGGTGAACTGCGGAGAATGGATTGGTAAAAATCTGCGGAGAGAAAGCTTGACAAGTCGGGGTCATTTCGACCGTAGCCCCCGTGTCTTCTGTCGAAGACAGAAATGGGGGCGAAGTGGAGAAATCTGCTTTGAAGGCAGACCTCTCCACTCGGCCATACGGCCTCGGTCGAGGTGACAAAAGGTGACCAGCCATTATAGATTGGGATAATAAGTAATATTATTGCGTCTACTTCACCTACGAACTTGACATGCACCCAGATTTCCCCAATTTTAGGGTTGTCCTAATCTGATTTCAAACCTTCGGTTTGCCTTATGGTGTCTTTCTGGTTAAATGGTAATAGGTAATGTACGTGTTTAGCCATGCGTGGCATGCACAGCCATCCCCAAGCTACGCTTGAGGATGCCACACGTTTTTCTAAATAGTATTGGGTGGCAGCCTCATCCCTTAGGGATGGGGATGGTTTTCCCTTCGGCTAAACATGTACTTGGTAATTACTAATTACAACAGCTTTTTGGATAAATCTGTATGAAAGTATCCCTCAAAAACGCCTTCAACAGGCCCTGTCATATATATCTCTTTATTGTCGCCGATTTCTATAAGTAAGTTTCCGCCGGGCATTTTTACATTTATGGTTCTGTCCACAAGTCCTAACTTATGAGCCGCTGCTGCTGCTGCGCATGAGCTGCTGCCCGAAGCCAGGGTATATCCTGCCCCTCTTTCCCAAATCCGTATCTCGATATTATCACGGTCGATGACCTTTAACAATTGCATGTTAATTCGATTTGGAAACATCTCGTGATTTTCAACAAAAGGCCCAAGCTGCCTTGCCTTTTCCTCGCTCACATTAGCTGTTGGAATAACGCAATGTGGATTGCCGATAGATAAACATGTCACTATATATTCAACTCCATTAACTTCCAGCGGCTCATTTACGACTTCTCGCCTTTTTCCTGTGACCGGTATTTCGGTACTCAGGAAGGTGACCTTACCCATGCCTATTTTTATTAAATTCGCTGTGTCGTCTTTTATTTCGACTTCAACAATTCCGCCTAATGTCTTGATGCTGAAATTTTTCTTATCGACGTATTTGCTCTCAAATAAATACTTGGCAAATATTCGCAGGCCGTTGCCGCTTTTCTCAGCCTCACTGCCATCTGGGTTGAATATACGCAGTTCTGGGATGTCACCACTTTTGATAGGGCCATATAATATTCCATCCGAGCCGACTCCGAAATTTCTATCACAAATCAGCCGAATGGATTCTGGCGACATTTTGACGTCGTTGATGTTTGGATCAATCACTATGTAATCATTTCCAAGCCCGTGGTATTTCTTAAAATGTACTTCCATGACTCTGCTCCGAATTATTTACCCCGTTAGAATGCCCCGTGGCCTGCCTTCGCTGAAGCGGCTACGCGCGGGCAGGCTTGCCACGGGGATGAAAATATTTAATTCCTTTATATTGAACACGGCCTTTAATGCCCCGTGTGAGTACCGTTAGAAGGGCGAAGAGCTTCTAACGGGGTTTACGCCAATTTTAGCTCCATAAACTCAGCACCTTCAATCGGATTGTATCTGTATTGACTTATCTGTTTAAAATCCAGAGATTGATATAGCGCTCTTGCGACTTTCATTGTTGGAACAGTATCCAATCGCACAAGAGTATAGCCTATCTTTCGGGCTTGTTCAATTATAGCTTCGGCCAGTACTCTGCCGATTCCGAGACCTCGAAATTCTGGCCTGATGTACAGCCTTTTCATCTCGCATATGTCATCGCTAAACTGCTTCAGCCCAACACAGCCAGCAATTTGCCCTTTATATTTAGCAACCAGCAAACAACCCTTAGGCGGAGCATAGTCACCACAAAGATTTGCTAACTCTTGTTTAAAGTCCTGAAAATCCAGATCGAAGCCCAACGAATCTGCGTATTCGACAAAAAGCTCTTTGATTATCTCTAATTCTTCGTTTGTTTCAACCGTAACAATTCTCAATACGACTCCACCTTACTCAGCAGCCTCAATAGGATTTTCTTCCTCAATCTTAAAGATGACCTTAGCCAGGGGGTCGGGGCACTGCCATTGATCTAAAATCTCTAAAAGACCTTCACCTTGCTGGCTTTTGATAATCGCAGCCGTGATAGGCGGCAGGATACTACCAAGAGCAAAGATACATATACTCTGGCCTGGTGGAACCTCCAAATTTGCGTTTCTTACATAGAATGTATCAACCGGTTTGGCACGGCTGCATTGGCCTTCGGCTTTCACACATGTTATTTTAAGATTCTTAAATGACATTTCTTGTTTCCTTCATTACATATTTTTTTAAAAGTGAGGTTTGCTCTAAACCAATTTTCCTTTCGCGACCATTACTACTTTTCCGCCGACGAACACCTCTATCTTGCCGCTTTTTTCTTCCGCCCGCAGGTACAGCAGTGACGGCCTGCCTATTTCATGTCCTTGCTCTACACGAACATCAATTTTGCTTGTTCCGAAGTATCGGTTCCTGACTAAGTACCCGGCTAAGCAGCCGTTTCCACTTCCCGTGGCCGGGTCCTCCGGGATACCATAATAGTCACAAAACACTCTTACATTTAAGTTGTTATCCCGGTTGTAAGTTTCAGGGCAAAACAGCAAGACCATTTTAGCTTGTGTATTCTCAATTAGCTTGAAGAATACTTCCTTATTTATCTTTGACCGTTTCGTGGCATCCAAAGTTTTAAGCGGCACTATTATGAAAGGCAAACCTGTGGACACCTCCTGGATTGGGAATCTATCGTCAATGTCATCTTTATCAACTGTCAAAACCTGCGCAATGTCACCTGCGTCAAAAACCTCACCAAAGGTCGGCTCTATCTGTTTCATCCAAAGAATATCCTCACCTTCGCCGGCGTCCTGGAAAGTGACAGGAATCCGGCCGACCTTCAAATTAAGATTTACGGTCTCAACAGGTTTCTTGATAATCTCTTGACGAATCACGTAAGCGGTTCCCAACGTAGGATGGCCGGCAAAGGGCACTTCTGCACCCGGTGTAAAAATCCGAACGTCATAGCCACCCTCTCGCAGCTCTTCGCTTAGAATAAAAGTAGTCTCCGAGTAGTTCATCTCCTTAGCAATCTGCTGCATTTGGCTATTGGATAGAACCGCTGCATCTCGGACCACAGCGAGCTGATTGCCCGCGTATTTTTCTTCAGCAAAAACGTCAACTATATAAAAAGTCAGTTTTTCCATTTAGTTTTTCTCCATTAACTGCTTATTATTAAATCCTTTTCCATTTGGGCAGAGCTTACGGCAATTATTGCAGAGATATATCGTTTCACCTTTCCTGGTACGTCCCTCGCACTTCTCTCTGCAGAGTTTTTGATTTACCCTTTTCCCATCGATAGCTCCAGCCGGACAGCTACTTAAACAAATTTGGCAATCAGCAGGACAAAGATCGTAGTTTGCCAAATCGTCAGGCTTGAGCGATATGTTCAGCAAAACTACCCCAAGTGTAATGCGATTACCAAAGATTGCATTTGTCAGCAATGTGTTTTTGCCTAACACTCCTAATCCGGCCATATATCCGGCGTGACGCAGAGAAAGAATACCTTTACCTTCGCGTTTTTCTTCATCCCAATATTCATAAGGCTCACTGGGTACAGGAACCGCAAAGACACCATCTTCCTGCTCAAGCCGGCAGCAAAGAGTACAGATGAGGTTGGTAACATCTCTTATTTTAATGATACTAGCAACTGTATAGGGAATCGGGCTATTAGACAAGAATGGTCCCTCTGGGAATCGCTTGGCGACAACAACCACGGATTTGGCGTCCGTGTAAATATCTGTCGGCCTGAAACCAACAGGAGCTTCTCTGAAACGCTCCACCGATGCGATTCCACACAAGTCAGCGCCTAACTTCATCGCTATGTTCTTTACGGAATTTGCATTAATCATAATTCTACCGACCTATCCTTTGAATACTATCTCCATTAATTCAAAAGTGAATCGTGCCAATACCGCTGCAGAACCTCCGCCTATCTCCATTTCAAAGAAGAGTTATTCCAATTCTTCGGAATCCAGAATACTCATAAAAGCTTCCTGTGGTATCTGTACCGAGCCTATGCTCTTCATACGCTTCTTGCCTTCTTTTTGCTTTTTGAGCACCTTCATCTTTCGAGTGACATCACCACCATAAAGTTTGGCAGTTACATCCTTACGATAAGCCTTGACAGTTTCCCTTGCAATAACCTTGGCCCCGATGGCCGCCTGGAGCGGAATTTCAAACTGATGTCGCGGGATTGACTTGCGAAGCCTGGTTATAAGTCTTCGGCCGCGAGCCTCAGCAGTGCTACGATGAACAATCAGAGAAAGTGCGTCAACAACGACTTTGTTGACAAGAACATCCATCTTGACAAGGTCGCTCTTTTCAAAACCCATAAACTCGTAGTCCATCGTTGCATAGCCGTGGCTTATACCCTTAAGGACGTTGTAGAAATCATAGACTATTTCAGCGAGTGGCGCTTTGTATTCAAGCATGACTCGGGTTCCACTTATGTAATCGGTCTTGAGCAGCCTGCATCTTCGACTCTCGGCCAGCTTCATAATGTCACCTATCGAGTCGCTTGCCGTTACTATCTCCAGTCGAACAAACGGCTCACGCAGCTCGGCGACTTTTGTAATATCGGGCAGTTCGCTTGGAGAATCAATCCTGATTACCTTGCCGTCTTTAGTCAAGACTTCATAGCTCACCGTCGGAGCGGTCTGGATGACGTTTATACCATGTTCGCGCTCGAGCCGCTCCTGGATAATATCCATGTGCAGAAGCCCCAGGAAGCCGCACCGAAAACCAAATCCCAGAGCGGGTGAATTGTGAGCAGTAAAAGAAAAACTTGCGTCATTGGGTGCCAGTTTATCAAACGCTGCCCGAAGTTTGGGATAGTCGGTATTATTGCCGGGATAGAAATCGGAAAACACCATCTGTATCGGCGGCTTATAACCGGCGAGCGCCTTGTGAGCAGGTTCGGCGTCATCGGTAATCGTATCCCCAATGGTGACATCAGTCAATTTACGAATATTGGCAATCACATAACCGACCTCTCCTACGCCCATTTCATCCACAGGTTTCATTTTGGGTGTAAACTTGCCTAACTCAGTTATGGTATATGTCCTGCCATTGCCCATAAAGCGAATCTTCTGCTCAACTCTGAGGCTTCCTGCGAATACCCTGACATAGCATATTACGCCCCGGTAGTCATCGCAGTGACTGTCGAAAACAAGCGCTGCTGTTTGCTCGCCGCTTCGGTCGGGAGGCGGCGGAAGAAGCGTTACTAATGCATCCAGCAGATCCGGAACCCCCGTGCCTTTTTTGGCACTGATGTGAAAACATTCATTCTTCCTGATACCTATTGTGTGCTCAATTTCCTCTGCGACGATTTCGGGCTGAGCCGACGGGAGGTCTATCTTGTTCACCACGCCGATAAGCTCCACGTTGTTTTCAACAGCCAGATGGGCATTGGCAACCGTCTGGGCCTCCACACCCTGGGTCGCATCAACCACCAGAAGCGCCCCCTCGCATGCCGCCAGGGCACGTGAGACTTCATAATGAAAATCCACATGCCCGGGCGTATCAATAAGGTTTAGCATATACTTTTTTCCTTCGTGCTTGTAGCTTAAGGTGACGGCAGAAGCTTTTATCGTGATACCACGCTCGCGCTCAAGGTCCATATCATCGAGGATCTGGTCTTTCTTATCACGCGCATCCACCGCCCCGGTAAGCTCCAGTATCCGGTCGGCCAGTGTGCTTTTGCCGTGGTCGATATGTGCTATTATCGAGAAATTTCTTATGTGCTCAATACTCATCAATATTTCACCAAAAAGCTAAAAGTAACATTATAACATTGTTGATAGTTAAAGACAACTTGTGCTAAACCAAGATATTGTCAATTTACGATGTGTAAGCCTGGCTTTTGGCCTGTACCGACTTCAAATCAGTATTTAGCCCCGGTTTTCCCGCCAGTATCACCTTGTCAAATTATTGAGTAGTGTTTACACTATTGGCCTATGGCAAATTACTATCCTTATCGAGGCAAATATAGGGGGCGCAGAGGATATTCTAAATCTTCTACTACAATAAGAGAGCCGATTGTTCATAATGATAAAACCTCATTGCGATGGCAGAAATTGCTGAAATATTACCTTTCCTGTATTTCCGTTGAAAATGCCGGAGAGATTGAACTTTATTCAACAAAAGAAGGTACGGATTTTTTGCAGGTACCTCATAGCGATGAGAAGGAGTGGGTAACTTCAGGCAAAGAGCGTTTAGATTTCAATGGACAGAATGAGAAGGTTCAAACTTTTATTAACGGACCGAGATGGAGTCGAAGTCCGCTATCATATTTTTACGGCTTCCCTTGTCACACTAAATACATCAAACAATCCCAGAAAGGTTGGACAGGTCACATCATTCAACCAATTCTTATTTTTGGGATTGATTTGGTGCGAACAGAAACAGGATATGCCTTCATTTTGCAATCTGATCGTCCAAGAATTAACTCCAAATTCTTAACTGATAAAAGCCTTCTCACAAGTGTTGAAGAACGAAAGCACATTGCGGAAGCTATACTGGAATCTTGGGATGAGGAAAAAAGCCGGAGTCAAAACCTACGATCAATTTTGTATGCTTTTGCCGAACTACTACCGCAGGAAATCCCATTTTCCCAAGATATTTTAACGGGGAACATTGTTGAACTGAAGATGGGTGAAAGAATAGAGAACGGTATACTTCCAGTTGCAACAATCTTTCGGAGTGCAGACTCCCCATATACCCGTGGATTGGAACAAGAGGTAAGCGAATTGCGTGATACTTCTACTCCAAACGAAATTTGGCGGATTATTCTTGATCGTAATACAGAAGTTAAAGAAGAAACTAACGATAGGGATTTGCTCGAAATCACAGGACTGAATGATGAGCAAAGAAATGCAATTAAAAGTGCGTTCACTAATACGTTAACTGTAGTTACGGGACCACCGGGCACAGGTAAGTCACAGATTGTTCTTAATATTATTGCTAATGCTCTATTGCATGGCGAGAGTGTTTTGTTCGGCAGCAAAAACCACAAAGCGGTAGATGTTGTAATAGAAAGGCTTTCACGATTACAGGCAGAACCGATAATTCTTAAATATGGCCAACAAGAACGCGAGGTAGAATTTGCAGAACGTTTACTGTCCGCAATAGAGCGGGCATCTACTTACAATACACAAACACTTGAGCGAGAGATTGGGGAATATAGAAAAGAACTTGATTTGATCAAGATAGAAGAAAAGCGGGCGAATGAATCTTTATTGAGAATTTTGGATAGACGCAATCGTATAGGCCGCCTAGACGCGATACTTGAACAGACCAAAAATAAGTTGCCCACATCTATAGCAAAAACACTTAATCAATACGATACAATTGAAGTCGATTCTGATTTTTATTCTCTTTTGAAGTCGTTGGAAAATTTAATAAAACAAACTGAAAAAGGCCCTAATTTTCTTTCTCGCCTTCTTTTATTATTCGGCCTTACACTCGAAAAACGCAGCGTGGAAACCTCCCAAAAACTGTTGACCGTCTTTCCAATTCACGAATTTTCTATCGCAGTTAATCATGTCCATAACTGCAAAGAACTTTTGATCATTGCCCAGTTGATCAAGAAATGGAAAGAAAATCAGTCAGAGCTTATTAAGATTGTTACGGAAAATGAGAACGAACCATCAGTAGAACTTCTTCGAGAAAGGATCATAAAAAGTAAAGAGCGAGCCATAGATATCAGTATCAAATATGTGGATGCTTTAATGAAGCGTCGCCTAAAAGCACTGGGTAGAACCGAAAGAAAAGACATAGCTGATTATCTCAGCATCGTTCGTAGGTTAGAGGGAGATGTCACCGGAGGCGAGCTCGCTGAAGAATTGCGCAAGGAAAGAAAAAAAATGTTTAAGAGTGTTGTGAGAGCATTTCCAGCGATGGCTGTTGCAAACCTTTCTGTTCGCCATGCTTTACCACTAAGTGCTGGAATAGTTAATTTAGCCGTTATTGATGAAGCGTCACAGTGCGATATAGCCTCAGCTTTGCCATTACTCTATCGGGCAAAAAGAGCGGTTGTAATCGGCGACCCTAATCAACTAACCCACATATCCTCACTTCATAGGGTGGATGATCAACAGCTGCAAAGACAAATTGGTTTAACTCCATCCGATGACCAAAGATTCCTGTACAGTATAAATTCTCTGTTTGAACTTGCAAGAAGCGTGATCGGAACCGGGGCAAAATTTGTCCATCTGTTAGAGCATTACCGAAGTCGCGCAGAGATTATCGGTTTTTCAAACAAGAAATTTTACGGTGGTAAGTTGAGCATATGGACCGACTATCGAAAGCTACGAGGAACCGGACATCCAGACGCTTTGGTTTGGTGCAACATCGTCGGCGAAGTGGTGAGGCCATCTTCAGGAAGCGCATATAACCTTGAAGAGGCGACAGCAGTGGTTGATCTCATAGAAGAAATAATTAAGCGAATTTCATTGCAAGGTGATGAACAATATATTTCGCTTGGGGTCGTCACCCCTTTTACTGAACAAGCAAATAAGATAAGAGATTTGGCAGATCAAAAAATAGATGCGGGTTTGTTAAGAAAGTTGGACTTTATTGTCCATACCGCACATAAGTTTCAAGGTGATGAGAGAGATATCATGATTTTTTCTCCAGTTGTATCACATAAAATACCGCAACGTTCTCTTGGATTTCTAGGAAAAACAGTAAACTTGTTTAATGTTGCTATTACTCGTGCGCGGTCAGAACTGTACATTGTTGGCGATAGGGTTGCATGTGCTCAATCTGGCATTTCTCATCTTTCGGAATTTGTGAAATATGTCGAGGAATTAGAGCCAGAGAATATTAACAAAGGTGGTGGCAAATTTGAGTCCCCTTGGGAGGAAGTTTTGTTCAACACTCTTGCGGAAGAAGGGATTAGAACTATCCCGCAATATCCGCTTTATCAATATCGCCTCGACCTCGCGATTGTAGATTCAGAAATCCCGATTGATGTAGAAATTGACGGAGAGTTGTGGCATCGCGACATAGATGGTGGTCGTTTGTTATCTGACTTAAAACGAGATCAACACTTGATCATGCACGGTTGGCAAGTCAAAAGATTTTGGGTTTACCAGCTCCAAAACAATTTGAAGCGGTGTGTACAGGAAATTAAACAATTAATAAAATCAAAATAATCCATCGTTTAGAAACAAATAGTGTAGGTATATCAATATATCTTGCAAGACCGCCCAAGCTATGGTCAAAGAATTAGAAAATCAAATTGACCAGTTTGTTTACCACCTTTACAGCCTAACCCCCGACGAAATAAAAACTATCAAGGGCCAATCAAAATAGAAAATCCGTGCCAAAGCCCTATTAATTCCGCTAATACTTCACAGACAAAAATGGGTATCAAAAGTAGTCAAAAAATGCTCAAAAAGTACTAACTTTCGGTAAATTTTTGTCATTTTATGTCATATTTTCCATCAATTTCCATTCATTTTGAGGTACTTCTTAAGCACAAAATTTTCTGAAAGAATTTTTTACCCTCCCCTGTCTTGTCCATACTCCCCATCCTTGTCAACTTGGGCAATTAGTAGCGTTTATTCGCCCATTTTGCTTCAAATTTTTGCGCAAAAACGGTTGAATAATTAGCCCACCTAATACTTCACAGAGCAAATTCATCACGCTAATCTAAACGCTTGCAAAGTCGCACAAAATCGAATCAGCCGCAACAGGGTTTCGACATTGGCGACATCGGTCAGGTATTTCTTCCCGTCAGCCGCTTCCAATTTCAGTCGGTGACAATTTGTCACCGACTCACTGCCTTCTTTGCCTAACCGCTCTTTTAGCTTGTTCCAATACTTTCTGGCGGTCTGATAATCAGGCTGCTGTATCAGAACCTGTACAATATCCACTACTGAGAAATACCAGGTTTCTGTCTTCTCGTCGTAATGGCGGCGTATTTTGTATCCTTCAAAAATTGCTAAATTGTTCTTCATAACAACCTCCTAATTGTATTCAAGTCTTCCGCAGACTGTTCCTACTTGTATAAGAAGTTCCCGATGCTTCTTCAATCGTCTGCCGGACAGCAATGTTGACGGACTAAGGTATGATTCTCTGCTCCCGGCCTTGAAATATCAATATATCGTTAAACCGAGAAAGAAAACAAGCTTTTTACGCAGATATATAAAAAACAGCATCGACCTGTGTTAATAAGTGCCTAAAAAATCTCATTCTAAACGGCTGCAAAGTCGCACAAAATCGAATCAGCAATTCCAAACGCCTGGCGTGTAAGGAAAACCCGTCCGTGGTCGGTATTAATTAAACCCAGTTTCTGATACGTCCGAATCGGTTCTGCAAATAGCTGCATGGCGTCAAAACCAGTCCGTGTTTTGAATTCCAGCAGATCAATCCCACACCGACGACGCAGATTCAGGACCGCGGTCTCACATGCCCGCTCTTGTCCGACAAGCATTTCACTCGATTCGACCGTACTTGCACCGCTTCTGATCGTTTCGGCATACCTGCTGATATCAGGATAATTTTTACTCCTTGTGCCCTGCAAATACGAAGTTGCTCCAGGCCCAATGCCGATATAAGAGCCGTT
>Ga0307438_1000791_pt1 | contig 21992 bp, 14 predicted proteins | sample SalMarWE160110MG_FD_202144 | JGI IMG/M metagenome (GOLD analysis project Ga0307438, IMG submission 202144) | Salt marsh sediment microbial communities from the Plum Island Ecosystem LTER, Massachusetts, United States - WE1603-110 | ecosystem: Environmental > Aquatic > Marine > Intertidal zone >... | reverse complement strand
GCCTGTAGCCTGAAGCCCGTAGCCTGAAGCCCGTAGCCTGAAGCCCGTAGCCTGAAGCCCGTAACCTGTAGCCCGTTGCCAGAGAGATGTATCAGAATTTGAAATATTTCCCACGTATGGGGATGTTGAGCTGGGCTGAAGCTGCATTGTCGTTGATGATCTCTTCAGTTTCAGGGTTCCAAGTCAGTGTTGATCCGGTTTTTATTGCGATCAGTCCAAGCTGACACATCGAGATAGTCCGGTGAGCAGTCTCCAGTGGTTCAATAGTCTGTTTCCCGTTTTTTACGGCTTGCAGGAAGTCTTCCTTATCTGAAAGCAGATCCATGAATGAAATCTCCCCTGGTTGCAAAGGTGAATCGAGGATGGATTGAGAACTCGCTGTCAGTTTATCGCTGTATTCAACTTCTATCCAGCCGCTGGTTCCTTCAAACCTTACATAGGGGCGTTCAATTTTGAAGAAAACCTCAACACCATTTGCATAACGGTATCTGATATCAAACATATTCAGGGTATTCCATAATCCTTTATCAAATTCACCTGTACCTTCAATACTCACCGGACCTGTATATTCGGTATTGTTACCCCACTGGACTATTCCCATAAGGTGAGCGCCCCAGTTTGAGATCATACCGTTACAATATGAGTCGACCCGCATCCAGCCGGGGCGTCCATAGGCTTTAATAGGATGGACTCGTTTTTCAGTGTAGGGGACTTCCCAGGCCGGACCTAACCACATATCATAGTCCAGTTCATCCGGGACAACCATAGTGGGTTCAGGAGACAATGCTGAGCCTGATAATTCAGCCGGTACAGCCACATAGATACGCTCTATTTTACCGATCCTTCCGTTTCGTACCAGCTCGACAGCTCTGGCAAACTGCGGTATACTTCTGAATTCGCTGTCGTTACGTGTGATCACTCCGTGTTTCTTAATTGCTTTCACAAGTTGACGGCCATGCTCTATGCAGGTTGAAACAGGTTTTTCCAGCGAAATGTGTTTGCCTGCACGGCAAGCTTCAATAGCCATAGGTACATGCCAGTGATCGGGTGTGGCGATCATAACTGCATCGACATCCTTACGGTGAAGCACTTCCCTGAAATCACCGTAGGCATCGCATCCCTTATAGGAATATCCTTTTTGCTGAGCGTAATAATCGTTTACCTGCTTTTGCCCGTTATTCAGCCGCCAGGAATCAACGTCACAAACAGCAACAATCTGAGCATGGTCAGACTTCAGAAACTGAGGAATATTGGGATTGACGGTTTGTCGTCCGATACCAATGATTGCAACATTAATTCTGTTACCGGGAGCGCTGCTCCCAAGTACAAAGGATGGTACAATAGTTGGAATGGCAAAGGTACCGATTGTTCCCAGTGCTGCATTTTTTATGAAGGTTCTTCTGGTATTTTTCATAAATGATCTCTTCTGTTTGACAAATATTTCTTTCATTAAAGATAGTGATATTATGATATGGTGAAGCAGGTCCTCTTAGAAGATTTTATGGAATCCTGAACTCATTCCTGCCTGCTGTCAGGCAGTTCACGGGGGATGGGTTATATTATTTCCAAAAGAGCTTGTCCGGCATTAACGTAAGGCCGGGCTATAAATCAAGGGCCACTGTTCAGGATTCAGCAAAGTGTAATCAGAGCATTTCCCTCCAAGGTTAAAAGAAGTTAAAAACTTTGTTTATTTATTTAAAAACGGATACATTTAATGCATTTAGAAGTTAATACGACCGCAAATCATCTTTTTAATCCACTTATTATCTGTTAAACCCACTTACTATTACGAAAATGAAAAATAAGACAATTTCGAGACGTAGATTTTTAGGGACTGCTGCAGCAGCAGCTGCAATAACTGTAGTACCCATAAATTATTCCTTTGCAATCGGAACACAGACCAGAAAGCCCAACTCAAAAGTTGGTGGTGTTCAGCTAGGGTGCACCACATACAGTTACCGGGGCATGCCACACAAGGTAGATGATGTGATCCAGTACCTGCTTTTAGCCGGCATAAACTCGATAGAACTGAGAAGTGTTGCAGAAGAAGATCTGGGTATTCCTACTGTTTCGAGAGGCCGCCCGCGAGGAGCAGACCTTTCAGAACAAGAAAAAACTGAGCTTGCCAAGGCAGCAGAGAATGCCAGGGAAGTCCAGCGTCAGTGGCGCCTGAATCTGCCTATGCAGAAATATGCCGACATGCGTAAAAAATTCAATGATGCCGGTATTAATATTCATATCGCCAAGTTTGCTCCCTCAACATGGTCGGATGAGGAAATTGACTATGCATACACAGCAACCAGGGTTTTGGGAGCTTACGGGATTACCGACGAATTGGGAGAAGAATCCTGCCAGCGTCTTGGCAAGTTTGCTGAAAAGCATAATAGTCTTGCAATTTTTCATACACATGCACAACCAGCTCAACCTGGTTTCAGCTTCGAGAAGTACCTTGCTTATTCGCCAGCAAACAGGCTTAATCTTGATGCAGGCCATTATTTCGGAGCTACAGGCCTTCATCCAAATGGTGTAATTGAAAGATTCCACGATAAAATGTGCAGTATTCACATCAAAGATAAAACAGGACCAAAGAGCGACCCACCTAACAGTAATATGCCATTCGGGCAGGGGGAAACTCCAATCTCCGACATTTTATTATTACTGAAAAAGGAAAAATGGCCGATCAATGTTGATATTGAACTGGAATACCGGATCCCTGAGGGATCAGATGCAGCCAAAGAGGTTGCTAAATGTATTGAATATATGAGAAACATACTCGAGTAAGCAGGGGATTGTAAAGTAGACGAAAGTCCGAAGTCCGAAGTCTGAAGTCCGAAGTCCGAAGACATTTTAACTTTCGACTTCTTAAAAGACCATTCATTACTAATATTCCTTCATAGTAAAAAATATCATAAGATGAGCTCATTACCCAGACGCGAATTTATCAGGAAATCTGCAGGTACCGCCGGTGCGGCTATTATTGCTCCGGCATATATAAAGAACATGATGACCAACAGCCCTAATGAGCGGGTAAACATTGCCGTTGCCGGCATAAGCGGCCAGCGGAAGAATGTAAGGGGTATGATAAACGGGAGAGGCAGGGTGCATATCAATACCTACTCACAGATACCCAATGTTACAATAAAAACCATCTGCGACGTCGATGAACGTCTGTTCCCAGGGGTTGTAGCTACCATAGAGGAACTATTTGGAGCTAAACCGGCCACAGAGGTTGATTTCCGCAAACTGCTCGACGACAAGGATCTTGATGTTATTTCTATAGCGACACCCGATCACTGGCATGCACTGATGACTGTCTGGGCCTGCCAGGCCGGCAAGGATGTGTACGTCGAAAAGCCTGTCAGTCACAACGTTTCAGAAGGCCGCAAAATGGTTCAGGCAGCAAGGAAGTATAACCGTATTGTTCAGTCAGGGATATGCTACAGAAGCAGTAAAGCCGTGAAGGAGGGCATAAAATTCGTCCATGACGGGAATCTGGGAAAGGTTTATATGGCTAAAGGTATTACCTACAGATACAGGGTCAGTATCGAAAAAGTACCTGACAGTCCGATACCTGAAGGTGTTCACTGGGATATGTTCCTCGGTCCTGCTCCCTATCACCCGTTCAATGAGAACAGGTATATATATAACTGGCACTGGTTCTGGGATACCGGTACTACAGAGTTTGGTAACAACGGTATTTACAGGATGGATACTGTCCGGTGGGCATTGAATAAGAACACTCATCCGGTAAAAGTACACTGCTCGGGCGGGAAGTTCTGTCGCGAAGATGACCAGGAAGTGCCAAACATCCTGGTTGCCAGTTATGAATATGAAGACGGAACGATCGTCCAGAATGAAGTAAGAAGCCTCTCTACCAATCCGGAAGGCCTGCCGGATTCGGGTGACTGTTTCATCTACAGTGACCAGGGATGGATGACCTTCAGCGGGAACGGATATAAGACCTATTTTGGCCCAAAAAATGAACCGGGACCGGCAAAATCCGAAAATGATTTTCCGGAAGAAGAAAGGAGTAATGGCTGGAAAAACCTTATTGATTGTGTCAGAAGCAGACGGAGGGAAGATCTCGATAACGATATTCTGGAAGGCCATTTATCAGCATCTCTGGGGCATCTGGGAGTAATCTCCTATCGTACAGGTCGTAAACTGACCTTTAATCCCGAAACTGAAAAATTCGTAAATGACCAACAGGCAGACAAACTGCTTACACGGGATAACAGAAAACCCTATCTGATGCCGGAGGAGGTATGATATCATGGATTATTGAAAAATTAATACTAATATAATGAAATTCAAGGCGATAGCATTAATAGTCTTTCTTGTTTTTTCTACAGGTTTTTCATTTAGCCAGAGGGCAAATAAGAGAATCACGATTACGGGAAAAGTAACGGATGCTGCACAAAAACCTGTTGCTGGAGCTGTTATTTTCATTGATAAGGTAAAAACCAACGAAGTAACAGACCAACAGGGATTTTATAAAGTGAAGGTAAGGAGTGATGCAAAAGAGATATTGGTTTTCTCTCTTTTTAACGGTGCTTCGGAAGAAGAGATCAACGGCAGAACAACAATAGATTTCATCCTTACCGGTGATCCGTCAGTAAATACCGGTAAGGATGAAGCTGCGGATAATGAAGCTGATAATACAGAAAAAAGAACTGATGAAAAAGCCTTGCAGACAGAGGGAGGCAAGGTGATAGACTTCCAGGATTCACAGTATAAATCATTTCAGACTATATATGACATGATTCGGGGCAGGTTTCCGGGAGTTGAAGTATCAGGGACCTCCATTAAAGTGATGGGATCTTCATCATTGAATGTCAGCACTGAACCACTTTTTGTGGTAGATGGTGTTATTGTAAACAGTATTGATGATATATCGCCACAAACCGTAAAAACAATCGAAGTGCTCAAAGGTCCGAATGCTACAGTTTACGGGATCAGAGGTTCAAACGGTGTAATTGTGATTACCCGCATTAAAGGGAGTGATATCAAATAGACTTATCATAACATAACCAGGTAACACCATCATGGAGATGTGAAAGAACAGAGATGTTTAATAATTTATTTAATCATTTGAATAATAATGAATATTATGGCAAACAAAGTATCAAGGCAGGATTTTTTAAAAACTGTAGGATTAGCTGCTTCGGGTCTGATGCTCGGAGGGAGTGCTGCTGCAAAGAGGGTTAGTCCCGGAGTAATTACGAGTAATACGAGAAGAAGTGCAAACGGAAAAGTGAACCTGGCTCTGATTGGAATTGCCAATCAGGGAGCGAGTGATGCCAGACAGTTTATAAACTCGGGCCTGGCAAATATTGTTGCTGTGTGTGACGTAGACCTGGATTCCCGGGGCTCTCAGGAAACTATCAAATCAGTGCCCAAGGCTAAGCAGTTCAGAGATTTCCGGGTGATGTTCGACAAAATGTCCGGTGAGATCGATGCCGTACAGGTAGCTATACCCGACTTTGCACATTTTCCTGTATGTATGGCAGCATTGGAGCTCGGGAAGAGTGTCTTTGTTGAAAAACCGATGTGCCGCACATTCCACGAAGCCGAATTATTGGCACAGGCCGCTAATAAATATCCGAAGCTGGCTACCCAGGTTGGCAACCAGGGACATTCTGGTGAGAATTATTTCCAATTCAAAGCATGGAAGGAGGCTGGTATCATTAAGGATGTTACAGCTGTGACTGCACACATGAACGGCAGCCGGAGATGGCATCCATGGGACCCTGATATCTGCAAATACCCCGAGGCACAACCGCTGCCTGCAGGAATGACTGAAAAGGATTGGGATACATGGCTAACAACAGCCGGTTACCACGATTTCAACGAGAAGTATCACCCGGGTAACTGGCGCGGCTGGTATGACTTCGGTTTGGGTGCCCTCGGCGATTGGGGCGCACATATCCTCGACACAATACACGAGTTCCTCGAACTTGGCTTGCCATACGAGATTGATCCTGTACACATTCGGAATCGTAACGATTTCTTTTTTCCGCTGGAATCAACTATCAGATTTCGTTTTGCGAGCCGGGGGGATATGCCCGCATGTGATATTACATGGTATGATGGTGTTGAGAACCTTCCACAGTTTCCTGAGGGCTACGATTCGGTAAATGCCACAGTTGACAGGAATATTCCACCTCCCGGAGGCACTCCCGAACAGGGTGGCACACGTCAGGGCAGGCAGGGCAGGGACACCGGCGAGTCCAGGGACAGACAGGCACAACAAACCAGTCAGCCACGGAGACCTGCCTCAGGTAAGATTATCTATAGCAAGGAACTGACATTCAAGGGAGGTACACATTCAGCACCTCTCTTCATAATTCCTGCGGAGAAAGCAAAGGAAATGGAATCCAAACTGCCCGAGGTACCCGAAAGTCCGTCCAACCATTACGAAAACTTCCTTCTGGCCTGCATGGGAGAGGAGAAGACCCGTTCTTCATTCCAGACATTTGCGCCTTTGTCCCAGATATTCTCATTAGGCATTATTGCAATGCGTCGTAATATGAAACTTATCTTTAACACCCGGACCAAGGAGATCATCAACGACAAGTTTGCAAATGCCATGCTGGCAGACAGATTTCCGCGTAAAGGCTGGGAAAGTTACTACAACCTTTAATTACTTCTCCGGGATTCCCGGAATCTGGAGAAAGTAAATTATCATAGAGCTGCCTCCAATAACCTGAGGCAGCTCATTTTTATGTATCCGGATTTAGCGATACATGATAGTCTCAGGGCAATCACCCCAATAACTAAATACCATTATCACAAACTACAAGCTGGAACACTATTAATTATAATGCAGATAATACCAGTAAGTTCCGCCAAAATATTGACGTAGCAAATCCCGGGCATCGGGATTCTTTGTATAAATATCTGCATAGCTTTGCATCCTTGATTTTACAGAATCACTGATTTTCAAACGACTTCCGGTTAACGGATCACTGTTTATCATGGAGATATAATACATGATTGCTTCCTGGTACGAAACCGGAATTTCACTGTAATTCAGATCTTCCATCATTGGCAGGCAATCAATAAACTTCTGAAGGTCTTTATTAAGTAAGTAAATAGCCATCAGGTACTCAAAGGCCAGTTTATTCCGGGGATTATCCCTCAATATCAGGTAAAGAATATTTTCTATATCCTCTGCATGGAAAAAGAAATCTTTACTGACCAGCAATTTTCTTTTTTCTCCGTAATCGGGATGCTGATTTATCAGATCTTCGTTGTTAAGGTATTTTTTTGTATCCCTGGCCCATTTTCTGTAAAAAAGCGTCCTTTCAAGCAATTTCAGATATTTTTCAGCAACCCGGTATTGTCCATTGATCAGGTTAGTTTCAGCAAGTCTTTTGACCGATCTGACAGATCTGCCCGATTTTGGCATTACCTCCATACTTTCAAAAACATATTGCTGCGAAGCATTTATTAATCCCAGATGATAAAAAATCTCATTTCCCATCAATGGAGTTATGTATTCATGAGCGAATCCGAGGAATAATCCATCGACACCATGCTGATCGTATCTGAACAGTTTATCACCCAGTTGTCCCGTTTTGGCCAGCGCAAGGTTGAACATAGCCAGTGAAAGGTAGTTCTTTGGATAACTCCTTTCTGCGTGTGAAATAATTTTATCCCACTGCTGATTTCTGGCCAGATAGTCATAGGTCATGGTCTCCTCAGCATCAAAGTTTACTTTTAATCTGAAACCCGTATATCCAACTGCCAGCACTATTATCATCAGTGCAACAAGGGTGTAAATGTTCCTTAAATGATGCGATGGGATAATATAATAAAGGAATATCAGGATTGACGGTATTATGAAAATGATCAACAGCAGAGATGGAATTTTATCAGGGATATTATAAAAGAATTCGCTCATGAAAGCAAGTTTGACTGGCTGAAGGATAAAAAATCGCTGCACCAGCAGCGGAACGCATACAGCCAGAATAAGATACGACAGATAATGCAGTATCTTAAAGTTTTTTCTCCCTTCTGGTAGAGTTCTTTTTTGTGCTTTTAAACTTGTTATGAGCTCATAAACCAGCATGATCAATAAAAGCGCAAAAATTACTCCGCCAAGCAAAAGATAAGCTACCGGAATAATCACCAAACCTGTAGTAAAACGGTGGTTACGTTTTTTCAATTTCGTGTACAGCCATCCGAACAACAATGCACTCAGTATGCCTGTTACTGCCGACAGAGGATAAAGTTCATCCAGCAGCATAATTCCTGCGAGCAACATTGGGAAAAATGTTAAGGGAAACAGGTACTGGTTATCATTAATTGATAACAGGATTCGTTTTGTTACTTGCTGTATGGCAATTAGTAATAAAGTGATAATCAGTGCTCCAATGTAAGGCAGATAAAAGCACTGGGTCAGGAAGCCCCCTATATACCCGTTAAAACCTCCCGGAAGACCAATTTTTTCAAGAAAGAAATCACTGGTAAGCAGGAAGAGTTGTGTCTGCTCTGCGAAGTGAAGATGGTGGTTATAGAAAAAAGTGAAAAAGACAAATATAATAATGCCGGTAAGCACTACAGAAATTTTTTCTGTATTGTAAATCCATTTGTTTTCTTCAATCCTGTTTTTTTCCATCAATCATAAAGTCTTTTCCGGAGTCTTCAGATAGCGGCTGTAAATTTAGCATATTATGTGATTAGGTGCGATAGATCCATTCAATATTAATCAATCCTCAGCCTTCCGACGTCGAAGTTCCGTTTTATCGGGATAAAGACGTCTGACACAGCCCGGCTCACGCTATCATGGGACAGGCTCTTACCTTTTGGAAAAGAAAGGGGCGGTGAAGTTACTATGATACAGGGATGAGTTCATTTTGTCGAAAAAATCATGTAGTTTTATATACTAACTTTTTAACCAAAGTTAATGGTTACTGGTTGCTGGTTGGGCTGTTTTTTGTTGCTTGTTGATTTAATTGAGAGGAATTTTAGTATAAAAAATCGATTGTCATGGCATATAAGAAATTATTTATGAAATCAACTGATTATAAAGCAGTTTCAAAGGTGGTTGTCATTTTAGTATTGACATTCCCTCTAATCAACAGGATGGCATATTCTCAGGATGAAACAGATGTTATAAGTAACTGGCTTGAGTATAGCGATGCTCCGAATTCACTCTATCATCATCTATCAGATCAGGCTTATGATTATCTGAAGCAAAGAGCAAGCAAAATATCTGAATTACAAACACTTGCTGACTGGCAGCAAAGACAGAAACAGATCAGAGAGACACTCACAGATATTGTTGGTCCTTTCCCGGATAAGACACCGCTTAATGCCGTGATTGTCAGGACTATCGACAAGAAAAGCTACAGGATTGAACACATCATTTATGAATCACAACCCCGATTTTATGTTACTTCTTCACTCTTTATTCCCGCAGGTATCAGAAAAAACAGAAAGACTCCCGCTGTTATATATTGCAGCGGTCATTCTGCTGAAGGCTACAGAAGCGCAGTATATCAGCATGTAATATTAAACCTGGTAAAAAAGGGATTTATAGTTTTTGCTTTAGATCCGGTGGGGCAGGGAGAACGGCTGGAATATTATGATCCGAAAACAGGCAAATCGGTTGTGGGAGGGCCGACAAGAGAACACTCCTATCCGGGAGCACAGGCTTTTATTACAGGCAGTTCGCAGGCTCTGTATATGATATGGGACGGTGTAAGGGCTGTCGATTATCTTATGACAAGAAAAGAGATCGATCCGGCCAGAATAGGTATTACCGGCCGTTCGGGAGGCGGAACACAATCAGCATATATCGCGGCTATTGATGACCGCATTTGTGCAACGGCTCCCGAGAATTATCTTACCAACTATACACGGTTGCTTCAGACAATCGGTCCGCAGGATGCGGAGCAGAACATATTCAATCTAATCTATCGAGGTCTCGATCATCCCGATTTTCTTATTGTCAGGGCTCCGAAACCGGCTCTGATGATCACCACGACCAGGGATATGTTCAGTATCCAGGGTGCAATCGAGACAGAAAAAGAGGTTGCACGTATCTACAAAGCTTATGATAAGGAGGAGAATTTTTCCAGGATTGAAGATGATGCGGCACATGCATCAACAAAAAATAACAGGGAAGCGATGTATGCATTCTTTCAGAAACACCTTGACAATCCTGGCAATCCCTATGATGAGGAGACTCAGCTTCTGACAGTTGAGGAGTTTAGGGTTACAGCAACCGGACAGGTTTCTACTTCTCTGGGCGGGGAGACAGTCTTCAGTCTTAACCTGAAGACTGCAGAGAGACTTGATAATGAATTGAATACACTCAGGAGCAATCCTGAAATGTTTCTTCCAGGAGTAATCCTTTCAGCAAAAAAACTCTCAGGTTATCATGATCCTGTTAAGGATGAAATGCCTGTTTTTACCGGACGTATACAAAGAGAGAATTACGCCATTGAAAAATATTTCGTGAAAGGGGAGGGGGATTATGTGATTCCTTACCTCTTATTCAAGCCCGCAAAACAAGGCAAAAAATCAATGATTTATCTTCATCCGTCGGGCAAGTCAGCTGAAGCTTCGGAAGGTGGTGAGATTGAACGGTTTGTTTCACAGGGTATTACAGTTCTGGCACCCGATCTTATCGGTACTGGAGAAACAGGTACAGGAGCATTGAAAGGAGATGCTTATTTTGACGGAGCTTCCCATAACCTTTGGTATTTATCCATGCTTATCGGGCGGAGTATTACAGGGATACAGGCAGGTGATGTTAGCAGACTGACCGCAATACTGAAAACGATTAACAACGAAGCAGTAATATGCGGCCTTGCAAGGAAAGAGATGGCTCCTGTTCTGTTACATGCTGCAGCATTTATTGAAGATATTGGGAATATAATCCTTATTGAACCTTTTTCATCTTACAGGTTAATTGTGATGAACAGGTTTTATAATACAAAATTTCCTCTTAGTGCAGTGCCGGGAGCTCTGAAGGAATATGATCTCCCCGATCTGGCCGGCACACTTGCACCCCGAAGGCTTTTCATTGCCGGTGCAACCGACGGAAACGGAAGTACTGCCGATACAATTGGTATCAATAAAGATCTTGCTGTTATTAAAGAAGCATACAGGTACAAAAATGCAGACGGAAATCTTAAAATCTTGTCCGAAGGATCAGGTGAATCGGTTTATGAGTCTCTTTTGGATTGGTTGAAATAAATATCCTGCCCCTGGCGCGGACCACTCAGGCCGCTGGCGTGGATTTAGTGAAACAAAGTGAAGCGTAATCCGTGCCTTTTGGGCTTCATTTGGTCGGTTGACTTTGTCGAGCTCCTCCGCTCCGCGGAATCAGTTAGTGAAGCGTAATCGGTTCCTTTTATTAATAAAAATAATATACGAATAGTCCTTATTGAAGCTTAATGTAGATTCAACAAAAATCATTAAATTTATATTGCTAAAAAAAAAAATTGTGACCAGATCACATTTTTCGAAAGTTATCTTCAGGGACCAAATATCAGAGTTACAAAAATTCCAATTATTTAATATGAAAAATCTAATCAGACGTCGCGATTTTATCAAGACTGCAACAGCAGGAAGTATCAGCCTTGGGCTGGTTAACAAGTCGTTATTAGTCAATAATATAGCTGGCTATCAATCATCAGGCAGGGTTGGTATAATAGGTCTGGATACATCGCATAGTATAGCTTTTTCCAGGGTCCTTAATGATCCTGCAGCAGGCCCTGAGTTTGGAGGATATAAAGTGGTTGCTGCTTATCCTAAAGGTAGTAATGATATTAAATCGAGTGTTGACAGGATACCTGGTTACACCGAAGATGTGAAGAAACTGGGAGTTGAGATCGTGAACTCGATAGATGAGCTTCTGGAAAAAGTAGATGTGGTGCTTCTCGAGACCAATGACGGCCGGCGTCACCTTGAACAGGCTCTGCAGGTAATGAAGACAGGCAAAAGGATGTTCATTGACAAACCGATAGCAGCATCATTACCCGACACCCTTGCAATATTTGAGATGGCAAAACACTACAACGTGCCTGTATTCTCTTCATCCTCCCTGCGGTATATAACTGGTGCAAAAGAGATTGCTGAAGGATCGATAGGCAAAGTACTTGGTGCAGACACCTACAGTCCGGCTACCATTGAGAAAACACATCCCGATCTGTTCTGGTACGGGGTACATGGTGTCGAAACACTTTTTACTATTATGGGTACAGGCTGTAAAAGTGTAGTCCGCAATTTTACCACTGATACCGATTTCGTTGTCGGAACATGGTCGGACAACAGGATAGGCACCTTCAGGGGAATAAGATCAGGGAGATCAAACTACGGAGGCACTGTTTTCGGGGAAAAAGAAATAACCGTACTGGGAAAATACGGTGGGTACAATCCGTTACTTATTGAAATTATTAAATTCTTCCAAACGGGTATTGTTCCTGTTAGTCCGGAAGAAACAACAGAGATCTTTGCTTTTATGGCAGCAGCCGAAGTGAGTAAACAAAATAGCGGATCAATAGTGCACCTCGAAGACGTAATCCAGGGGGCAAAGGAGCAAGCGCGTATAATAGTCTCAAATCTAAAATAATTAAAAATATTTACTTAAATCTAAAACCTTAAAAGGATGAAATCAAATCGACGCGATTTTGTTAAAACAATGGGAGTCGGTGCGACTTGTTTCACCATAGGAAGTATTGGATTTGCGGCAGCATCATGTAAATCAGCCGGTTTAATAGATGATAGTGAGGGAGACCAGATATTATTTATTGGAGAAAATATCGCTGTTGCAGATACACAGTACGGTAAAGTAAAAGGATATCTGCTCAGAGATATCTATTACTTCCTGGGGATACCTTATGGAGCCGACACTTCAGGTCCCAACAGGTTTATGCTGCCGCAGAAACCTGAGCCATGGAAAGATGTTTTTCCGGCGGTCTGGTGGGGCAATTCGGCACCACAGATAATGGCCAACAGGTACGCCAACGCCTACCAGTCTTTTATTGATCACTGGAATTATGATGATGTAAGCGAGGATTGCCTGAGACTGAATGTTTTCACTCCGGCATTAAATGACGGCAAGAAGAGACCGGTCATGGTCTGGTTACACGGAGGTGGTTTTACCAACGGTAACGGGATTGAACAGGATGGATATAATGGGGAGAATTTATGCCGGTTTGGTGATGTAGTTTTCTGTTCTGTAAATCATAGACTTGGCCCGTTGGGGTTTACTAATCTTGCCGGTGTTGGAGGCGAAAGATTTGCTGCATCGGGAAATGTCGGTATGCTCGATATTGTGGCAGCACTTGAATGGGTAAGGGATAACATTGCTAATTTTGGTGGTGATCCGGATAATGTTACAATAATGGGTCAGTCGGGTGGCGGAGCAAAGGTCACAACATTGACCGCAATGCCTTCTGCAAAAGGATTGATCCATAAAGCAGTGGTACTAAGCGGTGCCGGAACAAAGTCGGGCGAAAAGGATTATTCAGAGAAACTGGGTGCATATGTAGTAAAGGAAGCCGGACTGACTGTGAAACAGATTAACAAACTCCAGGAAATACCATGGCTGGAATATATTCATATTGCTAATCGTGCTGCTTCACAATTATCGAAGGAATCAGGTCCTGCACCTGCCGGTTTGCGCAGAGGATTTAATCCCATTGTCGATGGATTTTACATTCCCCAGCATCCCTATTACCCAGAACCTTCACCAACAGCGGCTGATGTGCCGATGCTCATCTGCTCCACGATGAATGAAATATCACCGAGCAGGAGTGCACCTGAGCTTGAGGATGTTACCTTCGACCAGGTGAAGGAGTTTGTAAAGGCACGAGCAGGCTTCAGTGCCGGATTGGGTGACAAGGCAGGAGAGGTGGTTGATGCTTACGCTAAAGTCTTTCCTGACAAGAAACCTGTTGAGATATGGTCAATGATCAACGGTAACCGGCAGGGCGTTGTAGTTCTTGCTGATGCAAAATCAAAACAGGAACCACCTGTCTATGTTGCATGGTTCTGCTGGCAGCCGCCTCTGTTCGATAACCGTATGCGTGCTGCCCATTGCGTCGATATATGCTTCTGGTATTACAATACTGACCTTATGCTGACCCATACCGGCGGAGGTGCAAGACCAAGACAACTGTCTGAAAAGATGGCCGGAGCATTGGTACAATTCATGAAAACCGGTAATCCGGATGGAGGAGGATTACCGTCCTGGCCAGCATATACAACTGAGAATGGGGAAACAATGGTCCTTGATGATGTAAGTGAGGTTAAGAATGATCCCGACAGGGAAGCGCGGAAGGCTTTGCCTGCTTCGTGAGATTAATAAGGGCTAAAGCCCAGTATATCAGCAGCATGGCTAACACCAGCCTTCAGGCTGGTGTTATGGACAAGGAGATTAGAAAGGACTTCAGTCCTGAGTATATTATCTAGCAAAACTCGGAATAGCAATCTTACTTTCAATTAAAATAAATATCAAGTTATGAAAATGAAACCAAAACAAACATCATTTGTAACATTTGTTCCAATTTTCTTGTTATGGCTGATAGCCATTTCAATCACCGGTCAGGAGCCGGCGCGACCAGCTGCTGCACCGGCCGCCAGACCTGCTTTCAGGATGCCGGCACGAATTATCTCTCCCGAGATTCTCCCCGATAACAAAGTAACTTTCAGGATTTATTCAAAAGATGCGTCGAAGGTCACTGTCTCAGGTGAATGGCAGGCCGGATTCGGTGCAGGTGAAACCCTGGTTAAAAATGACACCGGGATGTTCGAACTTACCGTGGGACCTCTGAAACCAGAACTTTACGGATATACTTTCACAATCAACGGTGTGAGTACAATCGATCCGAATAATGTCCAGGTCCGCCGTGATGGTTCACGTTACCAGAGTTTTTTCATTATCCCCGGACCAGAATCGGATCTCTATATCCATAAGAATGGTGTTTTTCATGGGACGGTGACTAAAGTATGGTACAGATCAGAGGTTCTTGATATGGACCGTCGGGTATATGTTTATACACCAGCAGGATATGAAGGAGGAGCAGAGAAATACCCGGTATTCTACCTTCTGCACGGAGCAGGAGGCGATGAAGATGCCTGGACCAACATGGGACGCACTGCACAGATAATGGATAATCTTATAGCACAGGGACGATCAAAGCCTATGATTGTGGTAATGACCAATGGTAATGCCAACCAGGCCGGAGCCCAGAATGAAGTGCCTCCAATACCTGTTGCAGGTGAACAGGGAATGGCTGCTTACCAGCGCTATGCCGGGAAATTTGAAGAACACCTTGTTAATGATGTTGTACCCTTCATCGAAAAGAATTACCGCACGCTTACAGGAAAGAATAACCGTGCCATTGCAGGATTATCGATGGGTGGTGCACATACACAGACCATTACTAATGATAATCCCGGTATGTTCAGTTATATAGGTGTATTCAGTATGGGTATCATGAGCTTCGGAGCGCGTAACCAGGATGCAGCTAAGATTGAACAGGAGAGGAATGCAAAACTTGAAGCTTTGAAAAACAGCGGGTATAAACTCTACTGGATAGCTTGCGGCAAGGACGATTTTGTATATAAAGGAGTTGTAACTCTCAGGGAGACGCTTGACAAGCTTAATTTTAAATACATCTACCGTGAAAGCAGCGGCGGGCATACATGGGCCAACTGGCGTATTTACCTGTCGGAATTTGCACCATTGCTCTTCAGATAAGGATGTTCATACCTAAGCAGTTATAAATTCAGAATAGATAATTTAATTATGAGGAGAACTATAATTTTTCTCATCATACCACTCATTATCGGATGTACATCCACTCAAAAAAGAGGGAAGAAGATTGATGTCAGCTTCAGGTAGGGTGAGTGTAGCTTTTAATCCGGACGCTTGATTGTTGAAAACAGAAGCCTTTTTATTCTGTACTAATATTTGAACTTATGTTCAAAATGGAGTTTGTATTTAAAAAATATGTAATTTTATAAAAACAAAACCTGAGATATTTAAACCGGATTAATCCTATAATCCAATCAATAACCTAATAATGAATTTAATATGACAAAAAGGAGAGAATTTATCAAAAAAAGTGTTTTGGGAACTGCTGGTATAGCCATCGGAGGAATGGGACTCAGTCCCAAAACATATGCTTCCATTCAGGGAGCAAACGACCGGATTAATGTTGCAGTTATTGGTATCCGCGGACAGGGAGGAAGTCACATCAATAATTTCTGTGCCATGAAGGATAGCCAGAATGTAAGATTGAAGACTATTTGCGACGTTGATGAACAATTTTTCGAACAGCGGTCCAAAACGATCATGGATAGAACCGGAGTAACTCCTGTTACTGAATGGGACATGCGCAGGGTTTTTGATGACAAGGAGATTGATGCTGTTTCGTTCGCTATCCCGAACCACTGGCACGCATTGGGAACCATATGGGCCTGCCAGGCTGGCAAGCATGTCTATATTGAAAAACCCTGCTGCCATAATGTTTTTGAGGGAAGGAAGATGGTGGAAGCTGCACGAAGGTATAACGTACGGGTGCAGACGGGTTTTCAGAACCGTTCATCAAGAAATGTGATTGAAGCAATGAAATTCCTGCACGAAGGAGGAATAGGAGATGTTTATCTGGCACGTGCTCTTTGCTATAAGCCTCGTGATTCGTTTGGTATAGCTCCTGATGGTACACCTCCTTCAACACTTCACTACGATATGTGGTTGGGTCCGGCTCCATATCGTCCGTATAACGAGAAGAGAGTGCATTACAACTGGCACTGGTTCTGGGATACCGGTAATGGTGATACAGGAAACCAGGGTCCGCACCAGTTCGATATTGCTCGCTGGGGACTGAATAAAAATGAACATCCTGTATCGGTCTTTTCAATGGGAGGCATTTACGGTATCGATCCGAAAGAGTGCGAACAGGAGACACCCAACACACAGGCCTCACTGTTCAAATACAGCGATGGCAAGGTACTGGAGTTTGAAACAAGAGGACGGTACACCAACGCCGAATCAGGTCTTGATGTCCGCATTGGTAATATGTTTTTAGGCACTGAAGGTTATCTTGAGCTTAACGGCAATACCTGGAAGGCTTACAGGCAGAGAGAAAATGAGCCTTTTGCAGGATCGCCCGAGAGAGGTAGTCAGAAGGTTGACATAACCTCCACCCGGGAAGAAAATGTATCCAATCACCCCACCAATTTTATCGAAGCAATCCGGAGTGGCAAGGATGAAGATCTTCACTGCCATATCAGCGAAGGATTTCTCTCATCGGCTCTTCCTATACTGGCCAACGTTTCTTATCGTCTTGGCAGGGAGCTGGCATTTGACGGAGCAAACGAAAAGTTTGTTAAAGATAACGAAGCTAATAAGATGCTTACCAGAGTTTACCGTAAGCCTTACGTTGTACCAAAGGAAGTTTAAATATAGTCTTTTTATTACATAGATAGTCTACCCCCCAACCCCCCCAAGGGGGGGCTAATTCTGGTTTCTGATTAACCCCACTTTAGTGGGGCAGAGGTTCTGTGTGGTCCTCTGTGTAATTTTTCTGTGGTCCTTTGTGTAACTAATTCTATCTCAAACAATTTTCTAACTATGAAACTAAGACTTATTCGAATATTTTTCATTTTAATTTTGACTTATGTTTATGACGGTTTATGGTTTCCTTTAACAGCCCAGACACAAAAAGCTCCATCAGTCGAATTCATTAAGAATGAAGCCGAAAGAAGGGTAGACGTTATGATTGACGGAAAGCTTTTTACCTCCTATTGCTGGCCGGAGAACGTATATAAACCGATATTATACCCGGTTAATACTTCTGCAGGGACAGAGATCACCCGTGGTTTTCCTTTAAGGCCAAGGGCAGGAGAACGGAATGATCACATTCATCAGGTTGGCATTTGGCTTAATTACGGCAATGTTAATGGTTTTGATTTCTGGGGAAATGGGCACAGGGGAGTAAAGGAACCGAACGGGGGAGAGGTGAAACATCTCTCATTTGAGAAGATATCGGGTGGAACAGGTGAAGGAGAGATGGTCACAAATGAAAGCTGGCTCGATCCTGACAGCAAGGAGATTTTTGCTGAAAAGACTGAATATCATTTCATTGCCAGAGGACCGTTGTGGATTATTGACCGCATAACAACGCTCACAGCCACCAATGAAACAGTGGAGATGAAAGACACGAAGGAAGGTATGTTTGGCATACGTGTAGCCCGACAGCTTGAGCTGCCCTCGAAAGATGCGGTTGTACTTCTGGATGCTCAGGGTGATCCCGGTGAAAAAGTAGTAACAAATGAAGGTGTGACAGGTAATTACCGGAGCAGTGAAGGGATTACAGGACTTGGTGTATGGAGCACCCGTGCGAAATGGATGTTATTGTACGGTACAATAGGCAATGAGAAGATCTCGCTGGTAGTATGTGATCATCCGGAGAATCAGAGTTACCCGACCTACTGGCATGCAAGGGGATACGGATTATTTGCTGTCAATCCCCTGGGAGCTAATGATTTTACAGATGGCAAAGAAGTATTGAATTTTTCAGTCCCTGCCGGCAAATCAGTGATTTTCAGATACAGAGTGATAGTTGGTTCGGGATCTCATTTAACAGATAATGAAATAAATGAACTGGCACAGGAATTCGAAGGGAAATATTGAATCTAATTAACAACATTGTATTGCTCACATAGAATCATAATGTATTCAGGCATATTAGTAACCGGTCATATTATGGTATCTGAGCACCTTGTGTATTAACATACAGTGAGTAAGCAGGATTTCGAAAGACACTTACCTGTCCGGTCTCTTCTGTCCACCTTAGTATGCGGTTGTTTGGAATATCACTGAAAAGCAGGTATCTTCCGTCACCGAACCACACCGGACCTTCAGCCCAGCGAGCACCTGTCCAAAGACATTCAACTGCAGCATTGAACAGGCAATACTTTTCAAAACTCTTATCGAGAATTATTATGGCCGGATCGGGATATCGCTTCTGTAGCGGATGAGAGAAGCTGATGTTGGAGGTGAACATTGCTGGTGCAATAATGGCGCCTGTTGCCGCTGTTACAGTTGTTTTTATAAAAGTCCGTCGATCTGTTCTGTCAGATTGGTTTTCGAAACTCACAGGTTGAGATGAACCAGGATTATACCTTTTCATAGTTTGCATCAGGATTAATTATTATAAAGAGCATTATTGAGGTTTCTCAGGTAATAATATCAAGAATGAACAATATTATAACTTTGTATAAAATTCAACTGTCACCCAAAAATAAATTTTTTCATATTGAATGTCAAGCAAGTATGAGAAATACTTTTAAACTTGTGTCCGGTTATTGATTAGTTTTTATAACTTTAGTATTTTAAAAAATTATACACAATGAAGAGCCACATTTCAATTTCAAGACGTCTTTTTATACAAAGAAGTCTATCTGCCGGAATAGGCCTGGCAGCCCTTGGATCGTTTACCGAATGGGCTAAACTCGCTGTTTCCAATATGAGATTCGGACTGGTAACTTACCAGTGGGGCAAAGACTGGGATCTGCCAACCGTTATTGCTAATTGTGAAAAGGCAGGTTATGCCGGAGTTGAATTGCGGACCCAGCATGCACATGGAGTTGAAACAACTCTTAATGCCGCTCAACGGGCTGAAGTGAAGAAAAGATTTGCCGACAGTCCGGTAACATGTGTCGGATATGGATCCAATTATGAATATCACAGTCCTGATCCGGCAAAAGTCCGTGAGAATATTGAAGGCACAAAAGAGTATGTTAAGCTCTGCAGCGATATTGGTGCATCCGGACTTAAAGTTAAGCCGAACAATCTGCCTAAGGAGGTTCCGCAGGAAAAGACCATTGCGCAGATTGCCGCATCGCTGAATGAAGTCGGGAAGTATGCTCAGGATTATGGACAGCTTATCAGAGTGGAAGTGCATGGAACACTTACTCAGCAACTGCCGCACATGAAAGCTATTTTTGATCAGATTACTGAGCCCAATGTAAAGATATGCTGGAACAGCAATAATTCTGATCTTCTGCCTCCGGGCCTGGAGGGTAATTTCAATATGGTTAAGAAGTGGATTGGCGACACCACTCATATACGTGGCATAAGGATTAGCGAATACCCTTACCAGGAGCTTTTCGCTCTGCTTGCCGGGATCAATTACAATGGCTGGATCCTTCTTGAAGCCACGGCAGCTCATGACGATACGATAGTAGCAATGAAGGAGCAGCTCTCGCTCTTTAACGAGATGGTAGCCAGCCTATAAGATTGCTGGTTCTCGGTCCCTGGTTTTCGGTTCTCAGAACAAGTCCTCAGTCTTTGACTTACTGATAACTGATTACCCGACTACCGATTAATGAATATCAGTAACGAGCACCCAGTATTACCAGCCGAAGCTTTCTTCGACCTCCGAAGCGAAGCAAAGGAGGTAGCGAAGGCTGGCACTCAGCATCCATAGAAATCCCATCCTCATAAAATCTCCCCATTTATGTATGATTTCTGCCAGTTAGTCAAATAAAAAATGTAATCATTTTTTTATTATTTACCTTAGCTTTCCGATGAAAAGAATATGCTAAACCTGACAATCTTTTTTAATAAGTATTGCTGTTTCTTTCTGAAGAGGAAACACATTTGATAATTTGCGATTAAACTATTAGTTAACAGCTTATTATCAGGTGCAGTGCATATATTTTTCAACCTGTTTTGTTAGTCTTTACGAATGTGACTGACGGGGCGGAAGCATGGCCGCACTTAAGGGGCCATGTTCAGGATCAATGGTTCGGTGTTGAGTTAAAAGAGATGAGTGGTGAGCGATGAGTGAGAGATATCTTACCCTGAAAAATGATATTCATAATACTCACCACTCATTACTCAACACTTACACTATGAAACTGGAATCTTGTCTTGAACCTTGAGTCCAACCGTCGCTGTCCTTTGGCCAGCTATGGTTGGCAAAGCCTGAGTCCAACCGCCGCTGTCCTTTGGCCAGCTATGGTTGGCAAAGCCTGAGCCAATTCAACTTACTCTGCTTCTTATACCTTATTATATATCTAATCGATTATCCTTGGCTTTAAAAATATCCGATATGAAAAATTCTTTTCATTCGACAAATGATTTTCTAAATATAAAAAGACTATTCAGGGCTGTTCTCCTGGGTGGTCTTTTTTTGTTGGTAGCAAATGAGGGGTGGGGGCAGAATGCTGCACCAGTAGCCAGTTCAGTAAGCTTTACAGAGACGATGGTCACTGGAAATACACTTACAGGCAGTTACGCTTATAGTGATGCAGAGGGTGATCCTGAGGGTGTTAGCACTTACGTTTGGTACCGTGCAGATGATGCTACAGGGACGAATGAGACAGCGATCACAGGTGCTACTGCCATAACTTATACATTGGTAGCGGCAGATGCAGGCAAGTATATCAGTTTTGAAGTTACACCTGTAGCCACAACGGGTACCCTTACTGGGGAAGCAGTTCAGAGCCTCTACCAGGGTCCTGTTGGGAATGCTGCACCGATATTATCAGATATTGAAGGAACAGCTCTTTCATATACAGAAAATGATTTGGCCAAAAACATTACAGGATCCATAATGGTTAACGATCTTGATGATACGAATATGGAATCAGCCATTGTTTCGATATCAGCTAATTACCAGAATGGAGAGGATATACTTGAGTTCACGGATGCCTATGGAATAATAGGTGCATGGACTTCCGCGACAGGTGTTCTTCGCCTGAGCGGAACAGCCACATTAGCCAGTTACCAGGCCGCTTTGCGGAGCATAACCTATCAGAATACCAGTGACAATCCATCTACACTAACGCGGACGGTATCGTTTACGGTTAATGATGGAAATGTAAATAGTACAGCTGTAACGAGGGATATAACGGTTACAGCAGAGAATGATGCACCAGTAGTAAGCGATATACTCGACCAGAGCATAACAGAGGGATCAACCTTTGCCGATATCACACTGGATGACTATGTG
>Ga0307438_1000774_pt1 | contig 22373 bp, 22 predicted proteins | sample SalMarWE160110MG_FD_202144 | JGI IMG/M metagenome (GOLD analysis project Ga0307438, IMG submission 202144) | Salt marsh sediment microbial communities from the Plum Island Ecosystem LTER, Massachusetts, United States - WE1603-110 | ecosystem: Environmental > Aquatic > Marine > Intertidal zone >... | reverse complement strand
CGGCGAAAAGTTCCTAAAGTTCATCGACGACCACCACCAGGAACACTTCGCAGCCTTCTTCCACACCTCCGAGCCCGACAAGATCGGCCACCTCTACGGGGAGAACAGCCCCGAGTACCATGAGGGCGGGCTCAGGTGTGACAGGTACCTCGGCCTCATCCTCGACAAGCTTGAGGAGTACGGGATAATGGACGAGACGCTGGTCTACGTCTGCACCGACCACGGCTTCCTCGAGGACGGATACGAGCACCCCCATGAGCCGCTCATATGGCTGGTCTCAAACGACCATAGGCTCGAAGCCAACGTGAACGAGACAAGGCTCTTCATCCCCGACATAGCCGCCACACTGTACCGGTCCCTCGGCATCACGGTCACCGAGCCGCCGCTGAGGGGCTACCCGCTGCAGGAGCCTCTGCCCCCCGAGGCGGAGCAGAGGATGCCCGTGTGGGAGGACACCGTGTCGCCTGAACTACGGCTAGAGCTACCGGCTTCTGAGTCATCCCCTGAGTTGGTTTGGACGGTGAGTGACAACCTCGGCCTCACCAAGACATACGTGGTCGCGGAGAAACACGGAGTGAAGTACTTCAACGGCTCCGTGGGGGAGATCCTGTACGAGTCAGAGCACATAACCGGCTTGGAGGCGGAGTTCAGCTACAGCCTCGACCTGCCGTTGAACGATGAAATGTATAACATAACCGTCTACGCGTTCGACAGGAAGGAAAACATGACATCCACGACGATCACGGTGGGGACGGACACGCTGCCGCCGGTCATCGATTCACCCAGCTTCGACAACGCGGTATTCTACAACGACTATGTTCTATGGATCGTCTTCTTCGACAACGTCGGTCTATCCCGGGCTGAGGTCACCCTAGACGGAGAACTGGTCGAGTCCCGTAGACTCAACGACACGAAGACAGACCACTTGGATCACCTGCTTGACGTGTCGGAGATCTCTAACGGCGCCCACACGGTAACCATCTCAGTGAACGACGTCAACGGAAACACCGCAGAGGAAACATACACGTTTACGGTAGATAAGCCCGGCTTCCTGTACCGTTTAACAGTCCGCATACTGGTCTTCTTCGATAAAATATTCTCCACGCTTTCAGGCGGCTAAACCCTAGGACCTGTCCGCGCCGCCTGTGAGCAACGCGTCGGCGAAAGTCGCTGGGAGCCCTGCCTCCCTTATCTCGTCGGCCACGCTCTGCACCGGGTAATCCACCCGCCTGAACTCGACCCCAATATCCTCGGCGACGGTGATCAACGCGTAGCATGCCCTAGGGTCGCCGTCCTTTGGCTTACCCACGCTGCCGTCGTTGATCACGTGGACCCCGTCCACGACCCTGTGATACGGTTTATGGGTGTGGCCACACACCAGAGCGTCTACTTGGAGGGGCTCCAGCATCCTCCTGAGGCTCGCCTCGGGCCTGTCCTCGTAGAGATACTCGTTAATCCTGCGGGGGCTGCCGTGTACGAGCAGCAGCCTCCGCCCCTTCGCCTTGACCATTATACGCTTCTCTAGGCCGTGCAGGTACTCTTTGTTTTCTGTGGTCACCGTCCGCGTCGTCCAGTCGATGCTCGCCTGCCCGTCCTCCCTCTCCCGCGTGGTGATGTAGGCGCAGCCGCAGTCGCCCCGCTCGTAGCCGACACCGTCGTCGTAGTTACCCATCACCGTGGATATCTCCAGCGTTTTCACAAGGGATATTACTTCGTTTGGCCTGGGGCCGTAGCCCACGAGGTCGCCGAGACAATACACAGCATCGGGGCTCTGCTCCCTGATGTCGGCGAGGACGTTCCTCAGGGCCTGTATGTTCGAGTGGACATCTGAGAAGACGGCTATACGCGTCTCTCATCCCCCCGTGCTTCTCATCTAAGCGACACTCTTTTGCCGGTGACGGCGTAGCTGATGGACTCGCTTATGTAGCTGGCGTGGTCGGCTACGCGTTCCAGGTAGCGGATGGTGAGAAGGTACGCTATGATGGTTCTGCCGTTCATCTTGGACTCGGTGAGCCTGCCAAGGTTTGCCAGGTACAGCTCGTCGGTCTCGGACTCCAGCTTCGACATGTCCCACATGAGCCTCTCGTTCATGGTCTCTATGAACTTCAGGGACATGGCGACGCATTCCTTTGTTTTCTCACCCATCTCCCTGAAGCCGTCCTCGTCGGGGACGGGCTCCCAGCCACCCATCCTGTTCCTGATGTCGCTGATGTCCATGGCGTACCGGCCGAAGCGCTCCAGGTCGTAGGCTACCTTTATGTACGCCTTTAGGGTCCGGAGGTCGCCCGCCATGGGCTGGTGGAGCGCCATGAGCTCGGTGGCCCTGTCCTCCACCTCCTCGCTGAGTATGAGGATGGTGTTGCTCCAGGCACGGTTCTGGACGTACGTGTCCTCACCGTCGAAGAAGCCCTTCAGCGAGAGCTCCAGGGCCTCCATGGCGAGGCGGCCCATCTTGATGAGCAGGGACTTTATCTGGTTCAATCCTATGTCTAGTGGTCTGCTCATTTTGTCACCCGAACCTCCCCGTTATGTAGTTCTCGGTTAGCTCGTTCCGGGGGTTCTCGAACACGTCTCTGGTGGCGCCGAACTCTATGATCTCGCCGAGGTACATGAAGGCTGTCATCTCGCTGACCCTGGCGGCCTGCTGCAGGTTGTGGGTGACCAGCACGACGGTGTATCTCTCCTTGAGTTCCCTCATGAGGGCCTCTATCTTTATGGTGGCTATGGGGTCCAGGGCGCTGCACGGCTCGTCCATGAGGATGATGTCGGGGTTGATGCTGAGGGCCCTGGCGATGCAGAGGCGCTGCTGCTGGCCTCCGCTGAGGCCGAACGCGTTCATTCGGAGCCTGTCCTTGACCTCGTCCCAGAGGGCCGCGCCTCTGAGGCTTTCCTCAACAATCTTGTCCAGTTCGTCGCCTGACGCCGTCTTGTGGAGTCTGGGGCCGTAGGCGATGTTGTCGTATATGCTCATGGGGAAGGGGTTGGGCTTCTGGAACACCATGCCGACGGCTTTACGCAGCGTGTACACGTCTTCGTCTGCGTCGTAGATGTTGCGGCCGTCTATGTAGACGTCTCCCTCTGTCCTGCAGCTTGGGATTATGTCGTTCATCCGGTCGATGCTTCTGAGCAGCGTGCTTTTGCCGCATCCGCTGGGCCCCATGAAGGCCGTCACGATGTTGCTCTTTATGGTCGCGTCTATGTCTTTGAGGACATGGTTGTCGCCATACCAGAGGTTGAATCCCTTGAAGACGACCTTGTCGTTGGCCAGCCGTGGGCTGAACGCGGCGGCGTCTCCGTTGATCATGTAAGTGTTGTTCATTATCCGAGCCTCCTCAGGTAGTGGTTTCTTATGAGGAGCGCCGAAACGCTCATGGCAAGGAACATCACGAGGAGCACAAGGCTGGCCCCGAAGGCGTTCTGCATGCCCTCCGCGGTGTGTCCCTGGGTGGCGAGGAGGTAGATGTACATGGGGAGGCTGCCCGTGGGGCTTCTCAGGGTCCTGGGCACGAATGCCTCCAGGCCCGAGCCCGCGGTGAGCCACACCACGGCGGTCTCGCCCATGGCTTTACCCATGCCGAGGAGCACCCCGGTCACTATCCCCGGTACCGCCGCGGGCAGCACGACTCTGAGGATGGTCTGCCACTTGGTGGCCCCCATGGCTAGGCTTGCCTCCCTGTACTCCTGTGGGACTACCTTGATGGCCTCCTCGGAGGCCCTGATGGTCCAGGGGAGCATCATGAAGCTCAGGGACACCGCCCCGGCCAGTAGGCTGGTCTTCAGCTTCAGGAAGTACACCAGGAACTGGAGGCCGAAGAGCCCTATCACTATGCTGGGCATACCCGCCAGGGTCTCGGTGAAGAACCTGACGGTCCGCGTAACGACGTTGTCTGGGGCGTACTCGGCAAGGTATATCGCGGAGGCGATGCCCAGCGGCCCACCCAGCAGGGTGCACAGGCTCACGAGGTACACGCTGCCTATTATCTGGGGGTATATGCCGCCGTATTCGAACCGGTAGGGGCGACCCGTGAGGAACTCTAGGTTGATGGCGCCTAAGCCGTTTGCCGTCACCCAGACGACTATGATGGGAAGTATGACTATGCTTAATCCTACAGCTGCGTACAGGAGCCCCTTCACCAGTTTCTCTCTCTGTATCTCGTTCACTGTATGTTCTTCCTCCTGATGACGAAGGTGGCGATGAAGTTTAGGACGGTGACCATGAAGAACAGGACGACGCCTATTGCGAACAGGGCGTGCTGGTGGGTGGACCCCCACTCGGCGTAGCTGAACTCTATCGCTATGGTGCTGGTGAGCATCCTCACCCTGTCCAGGACGCCTGTGGGTATCCAAGGGGTTTCGGGGTTGCCTACTACCATGAGCACGGCCATGGTCTCTCCCATGGCGCGGCCGACGCCTAGCACGAGGGCCGCCCTTATTCCCGACGAGGCGGAGGGAAGCACCACGTTTCGGACGGTCTGCCACTTGGTGGCTCCTAGCGCCAGCGACGCCTCCCGGTAGGACCTGGGCACCGCCCTGAGGCTGTCCTCTGCTATCGTGATGAGGTTGGGCAGTATCATGAAGGCCAGCACTATCCAGCCGGCGAGGATGGACTCGCCTCTACCGCCTACCTGGTTTCGTATGAACGGGACCAGGACCGTTAACCCGAAGAACCCTATGACCACGGATGGGATGCCGACGATGACCTCTACGGATGATTTTATGATGTTTCTGACCCAGAACGGTGAGAACTCCGAGAGAAAGATCGCGGAAGGTATGCCTATCGCTGTGGCTATGACTACGGCCCCTGCGACCACGCACAGCGTCCCCACTATCGTCGGGAATATCCCGAAGAGCCCTCTGTGGGGGCTCCACGTCAAGCCTAACAGGAAACCGGGGGTTAAGACTTTGATGCCTTCCCTGAGAAGGAAGGCCGTTATGAGGAAGACTATGACGGCTGATAGGGAGGCGCATAGGAAGAGTATTTTGCTTACTACGTCCCCGGTTCTCATCCTTTTTCTTCCTTTTTAGCTTCAAAAAGAGGGTTTAGTAGATGGGTATGTAGCCGAGGTCCTCGACGACCGCCTGCCCCTCAGGGCTCTGGACGTATTCTATGAAGGCCGCCTCTAACGGGTATGGCATTCCTTTGGTGAACATCCAGAGTATCCTCGTGATGGGGTACTGGCCGTTGTTGACTTTCTCGACCACTGCCTCTACGCCGTTTATACTCGCTGCGCTTACCGTGTCGTCGATGTATCCGAAGCTGACGTACGCCAGTGCGTACTGGTTGCTGGCCACGGCTGCTCTCATCTCGCCGTTGCTCGGCTTGACGCCCGCGTTCGCCGCGAACTCCTTGCCGTCCATGGCGTAGTCCACGAAGACCTCCCGGGTGCCGGAGCCCTCTTCACGGGTGTATACCTCTATCTCGTGATCCGGGCCACCGATCTCGTTCCAGTTAGTTATCTCCCCGCTGAATATCTCTGAAACCTGCTCAAGCGTCAGGTCGAGTCTCCCTGACAGCGAGTTTTCCGGGTTTACTATGATTGCGACGCTGTCCTTGGCTACGCTGAACGCGACGAGGTCCGGGTAACTCAGCAGCTCTGACGCCTTGATGTTTCTCGACGCTTCACCGATATCGACTTCCCCTGATCCCGCGGACTTCACTCCCGCACCTGAGCCGCCTCCGGCGACGCTTACGTCTACCTTGAGGTGCTGCTCCATGAACAGGTTGGCGCATTCCTGGGCTATGGGGAGGACCGTTGTTGACCCTGCGATGGAGAGGCTTCCTGTGAGTTCCGTCTCTCCTCCCTCGGCTAACTGGTTTTGTAGGTCCTGTATCTTCTGGTTGTATGTTATTGGGCCGGCGGCTAGATATCCGACGGCTGCCCCGACGATCAGTGCTACAAATGCGTAGGTTATGAGTTGGTTCTGGTCACTCATTTTTCTATTCCTCTTCCGTGACGCTTTTATGGAGGAACGGAATAAATAGATTCCTTATATAATATAAAGAAAAGACATTAGACTATGTTATATCAATATATCAATATAGTTACATATATTTCACAACCGTACACCCAAAATTTCGATAAATATATTTACTTCCATCTGTGATATAGTGGCTGGTGAAAACGTATTGGTGAGCAGGAGCCCAGGCGAGGAACTACGAAAGGTGCAGGTGACAGGCGGCTCAACCTACATAGTGTCGCTGCCCAAGAACTGGGTGGAGCAGATGGGGCTACAGAAGGGGAGCGTCGTACGGATAAACCAGAAGGACGACCTCACCCTCTGCCTCCAGCCCCAGGGAGCCGAGACCGGGGACGGTATCCGAAGAGCCATCATCAACCCCAAACAGGACGACACCCCCGAGAGCATAGTCCGCAGGGTGGTCTCTGCGTACCTAATGGGCTACAACGTGGTTCAGCTGAAGAACAGCCAGCAGAGAATCGACAGCAGCCAGAGGTTCACCGTGAAGGACTTCACCCGAAAGAAGCTTGTGGGCACCGAGATACTCTCGGATCTGCCCAAGGAACTCACCCTCCAAGTGCTTCTCAGCTACGCGGAGCTCTCGGTAAAAGACGCGTTGAGGCGCATGAGCATTATAGCAGCCGCCATGCACAGGGACGCGATAACCGCCCTCGGCACGGAGGAGTCCAGCCTGGCACGGGAGATCGTGGCCATGGACGACGAGGTGGACCGGTTCAACCTCTACATCGTGAGGCTCCTCAAGGTGGCCGTGACCGACAGCCACGTGCTGAAGGAGAGCGGCCTCAAGTCGCCCCGCGAGTGCCTAGGGTACAGGCTCATAACCAAGTCCGTGGAGCGTATGGCAGACCACGCCGTGAACATCGCCCATAACCGGCTGGAGCTCACCCTAAGCGTAGTGAACGACGAGGTGCTGGAGGAGTTCCAGAAGCTAAGCGAGTTCGCGCTTGAGATATTCGAGTCAGCCATGGACGCGTTGTTCGAGGCGAACTATGGCTTGGCGGATAAGGTGCTTAACAAGGCTGAGCAGACGCGTAGACTCGAGACGGAGGTCCTGTACAAGATAGTGAAGCACGCGCCCCCCGAGGAGATGCCCGCCCTCAGGATGATCGTGGAGAGCATCCTGCGTACGGCGGAGTACGGCGCAGACATAGCCGAGGTGGTCCTCAACATGACCATCAAAGACGCCGTCGTCGAGGCGTAGGGCTCGCTAACCGAAGGTGTGCCGGAAGGCCGCCTCACCCAACACCTTTCCAGTCCCGTCTAGGATCTCGAAGGACAGTTCATACGTCCTTCCCGCGACCTCCTTATAGAAGATCACCGTCATCATATCCGTGCCGCCTATCTGCCACCCGTGGCTCGGCATCGATTCGCCCGGGTAGATGCGCTCACCCTGCAGGATCAGGCCGTCGTTTCCCTTCATGCTTGGGCGGTACATCCGCCGGTAACTGTGCGTCCCGTTGGACAGAGTCATCCTTACCATAGCCACGTAGGCGGGCAGCTTGTCAGGGTTGTATAGCTCCGGGTAGAACTTGTCCAGCACCGGCACATCGTTTAGGCGCCCATACTTCGGACGGTAGCCTGTGGCCTCGACCGTTGACGGTGACTCGACGTGGCCCGTATGGACGCTGAAGAAGCCTATCTTTCCCTCACCGACGCGTTCCAATGTCAGTTTCTGGTAGGGGTACAGGTGATCTGGGTCTAGGTATACTTCAGCTAATTTTAACGAGGCGTTGTCAACGGTCACCTCGTAGTTTGACCTGTTCAACCCCAGATAGTAGACGTAGCGGGATATCTCGTCGTCGGCGACGAAAGCCTGCTTAACCCTTCCGCTGTGGTCCTGTGAGGCAGCGGAGACGGCGATTACCGCCACCAAGAAGGCGACCGCCGCCCTGTAGAGGCCCCTCATGGCGATTCTATTGTCGCTTCAAAGCGAATATATGTATGATCCATCGAGTAAACCGTCGGCGACTGAGAACCTTTTTTAAGGCTTGACGCGTCGGTCTTAATCCGCTGGGACCGTGGTCAAGCTTGGTACGATACGCGGTTCGGGTCCGCGTGATCCCCGGTTCGAATCCGGGCGGTCCCACCAACAAATAATTGTATAAATAAATGGTTTATGAGACGATGATCTTTGGCGCCGCCGCCAAGTTCTCGTCGCCTTCATCCGCTTTGGGCTTCATGTTGGAGCCCTCCCAGATACAGTGCCCCAGCTCCGAGCATGGGCTGTCATTATAAATCTTCAGGCAGTCTCTACATGGGTTCATCTAGTTACCTGAGGTTTAGATGTAGTGACAACGAGCATATAATATTTGCGACACATTTGCCGTATAGTAAGATATATATGTCCTATTTGACATATTATTATTTCCTTCACTGCTGCCTCTTTTCGCCGCGTAAAACCGTCCCAGACAAGTGTTATACCTCTCTAAACCCGTATCCTCAATGATCCGCCATGATATGGCTCACAGATGAGACCAAGACGCTCATCAACGAACTGGAGAAAGGCATCGACAAGCCACGTATGCAGGCCAACTGGGAGAAGCTGATGGAGTTCGCGCCCATCCACTCGGGTAGCCCCGAGGAGGTGCAGGCCATCAAGTACATCCAGAGCAGGCTCGAGGAATACGGGCTTGAGACCACGATGCACTGGTTTGAGGCATACCTGAGCGACCCCCAGCAAAGCAGCCTAAGGATAACCCACCCCGTGGAGATGATCATCCAGTGCACTCCCTACAGGCAGGTGGGCACCACCACCCCCGAAGGCTTCGAGGCCGAGATCATCTATGTGCCGCCCGAGGAGCTGGGCTACGCCGAGTGCCGCGACAAGGTGGTGCTATGCGAGCAGAAGACCGGCGGAGACTGGATGGGGCTCAGGGACGGGTTCCTGCTGCGGCTCCAGAAGATGGGCCTCAAGGGGCTGGTGGTCATCGAGCAGGACGACTACATGCCCACCGTGGTCCACCAGCGGGCCGACTTCAGCGTCAGCGGCAGCCCGACGCCCGAGAACATAGGCGACATACAGACCATCCCCGCCATACTCCACATAAGCAACCGCGACGGCCAGGCCCTCAAGAAGCTGGTGAAGCAGGGAGGCGTAAAGGCCCACATAGTCTCCGTGATGGACACGGGCTGGAAGACCCTGCCGCTTCTGGAGGCCGAGATCAGGGGAGGCGTCGAGCCAGACAAGTTCATCCTCGTCAACGGTCACGTGGACACGCCGCCGTTCAGCCCCGGCGTCGTGGACAACCTCTCCGGCAACACCGCCATAATGGAGGTGGCGCGGCTACTCAACGAGAACCGGGACAAGCTAAGGCGCAGCGTCCGCATAGCGATATGGACGGGCCACGAGATAGGCCGGTACGCCGGCTCCACGTGGTACAACGACGCCACTTGGCACGATCTCCGGCACCGCTGCATCTGCAGCCTCAACATAGACAGCCCCGGCACCGAGGGAGCCACCGGGTTCAGGGCCGTCCAGGTCACCGAGGCCATGGACGCCGCCCAGGACACCATCGAGCACGTGCAGGGCAGTAGGGTGGAGAACCTCAGGTGGGCGACGCGGGCAGGAGACGGCAGCTTCTGGGGCACGGGGATGCCCCACGTCAGCGTGACCACCAGCCGCCCCCCCGAGCTGTACGACCCCCACGTCAACTACAGCGGCGGCGGCTGGTGGTGGCACACCCCCTACGCCACCATGGACCACGGCGACGTGGACGTGCTGGAGATGGATGTCCGGGCCGAGCTGGGCTTCATAGTCAGGATGACCAACAGCCCAGTGCTGCCGTTCAGCTTCACAGGCTACGCCGAGCGCATGCACGGCATCCTATTGGAGATGCAGGACAAGTCCGAGAAGGTCCGCGCCTACTTCAACCTGTACCCGGTGATCGAGCGCGCCGAGGAGTTCATGCGGCTCAGCAAGGAGCTGGACACAGCGATAGAGCAGAAGGCCGAGACCCTCTCCGAGGCCGAGATCATTGAGCTTAACACCCGCCTCATGTGGGTCTCCCGGCACATAAACCCCGTCGCCCACAGCAACGCGGGGCCCAGCGAGCAGACCACCATGGAGACCTTCGGCGCCCAGCCCTTCCCCAGGGTATCAGCCATCACGGACCTGGCCAACATGACGCTGCACCAGAGCCACGAGTTCAAGCTACTCAAGAACCACCTCCTCAGACAGAGAAACATCGTCGAGGAGGGCTTCACCCAGGCTAACATGCTCGTCGAGGAGATCTTGGCCGAACTGAAGTAACCGAGATGACCCGTCCCCCCCTTTTCCGCGTCGGGCTGCTCCTCACCGAGAGATGCGACGTCGCTTGCCGCCACTGCTGGTTCAGCTCATCCCCGGACAGGAAGGCAGCCATGACCCTCGAACAGGCGAAGAAGTTCATCGACGAGGCCGCGGCCAACGGCGCCCGCTGGGTGAGCTTCACCGGCGGCGAGCCCTTCTTGGTCTACGGCCTACTCCTGGGCCTCACCGCTTACGCTTCCAACACGGGCCTCCTCAGCGAGGCGGTGACCAACTGCAACTGGGCGACCAGCAGAGAAAAAGCCCTCCAACGGCTGTCACCCCTCAAAGAGGCCGGGCTGAACACCCTGAACATGAGCGTAGACGACTTCCACCAAGAGACCATACCCCTCACACGGGTGAAAAACTGCTTCGAAGCAGCCAAACGACTCGAACTGAAACCCGTGCTCATGATAACCGTCAAAAAGAAAAGCGATATCACCGCCCACAGGATCACCGCCCTCCTAGAGGACCCCAACATCCAGGTCCTCGGCGCCGAGAAGCTGCCGAACCCCAGCGCCCTCGCCATGGAGACCCACTTCACCCCCGTCGGCCGCGGTGAAAAAACACCCCGAAACCAGTTAAAACTCACACACGTCGAGACCGAGCCCTGCAGAAGCATGCTCACCGACATCGGCGTCTGGCCCAGCGGCGACATCATGCCCTGCTGCGGCCCCCTCGCCGCCCAAAACGACGCAGCCATCGGGAACCTAGAGGAAGAAAGACTAAGCGAGATACTGGAGAAGGCGTGGAACAGCCCCCGGCTACGCGAGATCCACGAGAAAGGCCCCCCTCAGCTAGACGGCTCATACGTTTGCCTCTGTCACATGTGCGTCGAAGCATACAGGAAGGGGAAGGAAGGACCCTGTTAAGGGTCCCAATGGCAATACCTGTCTGGCTTGGCCCCGGTAACACCCTAGGGCTAGAAACCTGATCCATGGCTGACGGTAAAAGATCAAGTATGTAGCCGAGACCTACACACTAGAACGACTCAAGCCTCCGCCTCAGGAACCCCACCTTCCCCACGTAGGTGCCGTCTAAGGTGTAGACATCGAAGTCATCCATGTCAACGGCGTCGGTCCTGAATAGGGGCCCCAGGAGGCTCTTAGGTGACTCCATGTTCACCGGCAGCCCCCCCAGGAGGTCGTTGAACATGGGCATTACGATGATCTCGGGGCTGCCCGGCTCCACGAGGTAGTTCTCCCTGAACGCCTCAAGCGGGTCCCCCTCGGTCTTCAAGTTGTCCTGCTCCAGGAACGCCGTGGCGAGGCTCTCCGGGTAGCATCTGCCCCTCACCCACGCCCTCTCGGTCACCCTTATGCCGAGGGGCGTGTTCAGCATCACCGTGGGGTGGTTGTGTGCCATCACCACGCAGTCCACGGCCATGATCTCCGGCGGAGGCCAGGCGTGGCCGTGGAGGCAAGCCACCTGGAACTCGTCGCCTATTATGACGCCTTTCGAGGAGTGGAGGGTCACCCCGTCCGGGAGGTACCTCTGTATGTTGGCGTCGTGGTTGCCCCTGGTAACGTCTACGCGGTCCACCGCTTCGAGGAGTGCATCGAAGAACCGGGGTATCTCTCGCTTCTCCTGGAAGCTGGTGGCGGGGACGCCGTGCTTTACGTCGCCCACGAGTATCAGCCTGTCGGGCCGGTGCTCCTCGAGGAGAGCCAACAGCTCATCGAGCATCCTAGTCCACTGGTAGGGTATGTTGATGCCCTGCTTGGCCAGGTCGTACTCCATGCCCAGGTGCAGGTCCGCCGCCAGCAACACACGCTCCCCTGACTCGACAATCAACGCGGGGTGGGGCGTCAGCAGGCGGATCATACTCTGATCACCATGCGCAGCGGGGTTTAAAGGGTTCACCCGCCGCGGGGACTATACAATTAAGAGCAGTGAGCCCCAGTTCAATGTGATGTCGGCGCCGTTGAAGGAGCACCTGGTGCTGGAGCAGGTGCTGGGCGAGGTGAGGACCCGCAGGGAGCTCTCCCGGTTCAACTGGAAGCGGCTCATGGACTCCTTCGGCGACAGGTTCACCCGGGCTTGGGGGATGGTGACCGAGAACCGCGTCAAGCGGTACGTCTTCAGGCCCAGCGGCAGGGAGATCTGGATAGCCGTGGGCAACAACGCGGAGTACATGATCTACCCCCACGCCGGTTACTGCAGCTGCAGCGACTTCTACTTCAGGGTCCTCGACCAGGAGGTGGCTGTCTGCTACCACGTGCTCGCCCAGAGGCTGGCGGAGGCGCTGCGCCACTACGACACGGTAGACGAGGAAGACGAGGCGTACCACACGCTCATGGGCATCTGGAAGAGGTACGCCGTGGAGGACAGCAGCTAAACCTTTAAACACAGACGGTTTCTAGTGTTGCTGATGACCATAGAGGTACTGTTCGACTTCGTGCAGAAGCTCGTCTTCATGCTGGGCGTCGCCGCGCTGGCGCTGGCCTTCATGTACATGTACACCGCCGAGGCCGGTAAAGGCGTCGAGTAATATCCTTATACGTGTCACCCCACATTCCATTCTGAACCATGTCCATAGACGACATCATTAAACGCATACTCAGGCTCAAGCCCAACCTCACCGATGACGCCGTCAGACGGCTGATAGACGAGGAGCGCGCCAAGGCGGCGGGGCTCCTCACGGAGGAGGCAGCCGCTCACCTGGTGGCGAGCAACCTGGGCATCAACGGCGCCGGGGAGAAGATCGAGGCCAAGCTCAAGATAGGAGACCTTACGGCCGGGCTCAGCGACGTGAGCCTCACGGGCCGCGTCATCCACGTCTTCCCGAGCCACACCTTCGACCGCGACAACCAGCGCAAAGGCAAGGTGCTTAGGCTCATCATGGGCGACAAGACCGGCTCCGTCACCGTGGTGTTCTGGGACGACAAGGCGGACCACGTGGAGGCGAGCAAGCTGGCGCCGGGCAAGATCATCCGCATACTCCACGGCTACAGCCGGGAGCGCCGGGGCGACATAGAGGTGAACATGGGAAACAGGGGCCAGATGTTCATGGAGCCCATGGACGCCGTGGACAAAGACTTTCCATCTGTGGACTCGTTCTTCGTGACCCCCGCAGGGGTCTTCAAGGAGGGCACAGTCCACATCCAGGGCGTAGTCGTGGACAGCTTCCCCGTGAGCACCTTCGTGAGGCAGGACGGCAGCGAGGGACGGGTGAGCCGGCTCGTCATAGAGGAAGGCGGCGCCAGGATGAACCTGGTGCTCTGGGACGACAGGGTGGACGAGTACGGCGGAATAGAGAAGGGGACCCGGGTGAGGGTGGTGGCCGGGAGCGCCCGCACCGGCAACATGGGCAGCCCCGAGGTCCACGTGGGCTGGAACACCGAGATCGTCGAGGTGGAGCACGGCGTCAAGCCAGACGAGCCCGTGCCCTTCTGGACCAAGATAGGAGACCTCCGCGAAGGCATGGGCAGCGTGAACGTCGCTGCACTGGCCACCCAGGTTAGTGAACTGAGAGAGTTCGTCAGACGCGACGGCTCAGAGGGAAAGGTCGTCTCTGTGCTGCTGGAGGACGAGACCGGCACCGTCCGGCTCAGCCTCTGGGACGGCGACGTGGACCTAGTCGACCAGATAGAGGAAGGCAGCATAATGGTGGTCGAGAACGGCTACACACGGGCCGGCTACGGCGGCATAGACCTCAACGCCGGCCGAAACGGAAGAGTCCACATCGACCCCGAGGGCCTCGACGTGGAGCTCCCCGAGATAGAACGCAAGATCACCCGCGTCATAGACCTCAGGGAGGGCCAGAGGAACGTCACGGTACGCGGCCAGCTGCTGGACGACCCCGTGCAGCGTGACATAGAGACGGTTCGAGGCCCCGCCACGGTCACCAACTTCCGCATAGACGACGGCACCGGGGAGGCGAGGGTAAGCCTATGGAGGGACCACGCCGAGGCCGCGATGGACCTGACGGCGGGCGCGGAGATAAGGCTGGAGTACATGAACGTGCGGGAGCCCTTCGACGGCTTGATCCAGGTCAGCAGCGGGGCGTTCACCAAGATGGTCGTAGAACGAGAGTAAAAAAGGGGAGGGTGGCTAACCCTTCTCGATCTTCGTCAGGCTCTTCTCGAATATCTCCAGAGCAGAGTCCAACAGATCGCTCGTCACAACTAGGGGGGGCATCCACCGTATCACGCTTACGCCGCAGTTTACTATGGCTAGGCCGTTCCTGAAGCACTCCATCATCACCTCACCTGTCTCCTTCTGGGCGTACTCCTTCGTGGCCTTGTCCTTGACGAGCTCGACGCCAACCATGAGGCCCTTGCCGCGGACGTCCCCCATCATGGGGTGCTCCTCCTTCATCTCTTCCAGCCTGTCCTTGATGTGTTTGCCCTGCTTCTGCGCGTTCTCGAGGAGGTTCTCCGATTCGATGACGTCGATCACGGCCAGCGCGGCGGCGCAGCTCACGGGGTTGCCGCCGAAGGTGCTCGCGTGGCTGCCTGGCTTCCAGTCCTGTATGTCGGCTCTGGACGCCATGACGCCGAGGGGCATCCCCGCCGCTATGCCCTTGGCCATGCAGACGATGTCGGGTACCACGTCATAGTGTTCGATGCCGAACCATTTGCCGGTCCTGCCCATGCCTGCCTGGACCTCGTCGGACGCGAAGAGTATCCCGTGTTCGTCGAGAAGCTTCTTCAGCCTCTTGAAGTAGCCGTCAGGGGGCACCACGTAACCGCCTTCTCCCTGTATAGGCTCGGCTATGAGCATGGCCACCTCGTCCGGGGGCACGTAGCGGTGGAAAAGGTACTCGTCGATGTAGTCCACGCACGCGTAGCCGCAGCTCGGGTATTCCAGGTTGAACGGGCACCTGTAGCAATACGGGTAGAATATGTGCTGCACGCCCGGGATGAGCGGAGCGAACCGCGCCCGCTGGTAAGGCTTGCTTGCCGTGAGGCTGACGGCGCCTAGGGTCCTGCCGTGGAAGCTGCCAATGTAGGCTATGTAGCCTTGGCGGCCCGTGTGCCAGCGTGCCACCTTCATGGCCGCCTCGACGCTCTCGGCGCCGCTGTTACCGTAGAAGAACTTCTTCCTATGGCTGCCGGGCACCAGGTCGTGCAGCCTCTCCCCCAGGTTTACGTAGTCGTCGTAGAAGAAGTCGGTGTAGCTATAGTGGATGAACTTGTCTGCCTGGTCTTTGATGGCTTTGACCACCTTGGGGTGGCTGTGGCCGACGCTGCACACCGCCAGCCCCGCGTTCATGTCGATGAACTCGTTGCCGTCCACATCGACTACTATGCTTCCTTCGCCACGCTCTATGACGAGGGGGTACGCTCTGCCGAAGCTCGGGGATATAACCGCGGAGTCCCGTTCGACTATCTTCTTCGCCTTAGGGCCCGGCGGGGTTACCTTAATCTTTGGATAAGACATTCAGATCCCTTCTGTTGAAGGGTGGACTGTGAGCCTTAAAAAATTGACCTTTACATGGTCAACGTTATCTCTATTATGGATATCTGGGCTTCTTTCCCGTCGTCTCTCGTCAAGGTGTCGGTCCCCACCTTGATGTCCTTGACGACGGCGTCCTTGAGGAAGACCCTGCGGAGCAGCTGCACCATGTCGACGGCCTTGCTGATGTGCTTGCCCCGGGCCCTTACCAGCACGGTCTCGGAGCCGTCGTTGAACAGGGTGAGGCACGCCACCACGTAGTTCATGATGGGCTTCACTCCCATGATCACGAGGTTACGTCTCCTAGGATCAGGCATCAATTCTTCCTCCCATATCTTGATAGCCTTCAGAAGATGAGGCCAAGGGTCTGCGCGGGCTGTAACATGGATGGCGTCTAGAGAGGTACGAATACACGGGCCAGTATCACTGCCGCGATAAGTAATGACGCCGCCCCTACGACGAACTCCGGCGGTATCTTGACCCCGTTGGTCTCATCCTGGAAGAACCTCATTAGGCCCGCGCTGCTCTGAGGCATCCCAGGAGAGCTTTGATTTTTTTTCTTGCTCATCCCTTGTTCGTTTCCTCTTACTCACGAGTGCAATAATAACCTTTCCGAGCCTCAGCGCCTATCTTTTGGGCGCATGAAGTCGGTTAGGTTGAACTGAGTGTGGTCATCCTCAGGCTCCTCGCCGAAAAGGGAGTCTATCTCCTCCCGCACGAGCCTTAATCTGTCGCTGTAGTACTCCCCCAGGTTGTACGTCTCGACTATGTTCTCCGCGGAGTCGATGTACTTCTCTATGCCTCCCTTGTGGACCGTCAATAGTATGGGGCCGCCGCACCTGTCGCAGGTGCCTTTGAGCGGCGGCCGCCTGTACTTTTTGTTGCACTTGCTGCACCTGAAGGTCTGCCTGGTGAAGGCCCTGAGGTTGCCTACGATGTCCTTCATGAAGTGGCTGTTGAGTATCTTTAAGGCGACGATCTGGCTGTCCACGGCCCGCAGCTTCTCCGTTAGATCCAGCTGGCTCTCCAGCTTGTCCAGCATGGTGTGGAGCGTGTTGTACGCCCCGGCGTGGCCGCCTAGGTTGATGTCGCTGCACTCCTTGGTGTATTTGAAGCCCATGTACTGGGCCGCGGTGCCGAGTCTGCCGCCGAGGGTGTCCACCAGGGGCGCGAACTTGGAGGGAGGTGCGCCCTCCATGCACATCTTGTAGAATTCGGGTGGGTATCGGCCGATGACGTCCACGTTGTGGCTCTCCTTGTCCACCTCCGAGGGGTTAAGGTTGGGGATGACGAATAACGGTGCGTCCATGAGGCCGCCGCTCTGCTCCGGCAGGTACTTCTTGCTGAAGTTGAGCAGCGGGTCCAACGCCATTAATATTGCGTCCTCGTCCCCGTCGCAGTTCCTGCGCTTGGCGGCGTGCCAGTATGGGTGGGCGTAACAGTTACGGACCTTGCTCCACCCCATGAGGCGGCCGACGATGGCGGCGCTTGTGTGCGGGGCGAGCCCCAGCACTATGTGGCCGATGAGCTGGTCCCTGTTGTCAACTTCATAATAAGGCTCAATCTTGTAGAAGTCGCGGAGCTCGTCGTCGAGGAACTTTGTGACTTTTACGAGGTAGTCGCCGCACTCCTCCGGGAGCACGATGTCTTGGACCATGAGCTCCAGCATCTGGTCCTGCCGCGTAAGCGGCTCACCATCCACGTCTATGGTGTACCCCATCTCCCGCAGCTTCTCCGCGGGCACCCCCACCTCCCCCGGCTTGAAGTGGGTTAGGGGTATGTCCGTGAGGTCGAAGCGGAGGGTACCGTCTTTGAAGACACTGAGGTCGTACCTAGCGCGGAGGATGCCCTTGCCTAGGTGCTCGGGCATGCGGCTCTCGTTCATGAGCCGTTTGACGCACTTGATCCTGTTGGGAATGATGCCGCCGATATGTCTGCGCGCGTTCTCAAGCTCCTCCCTGAGGTCAATCTCCGTCCAGTCGTAGCCCACAGTGTCTGTGTTGCACGCGGGGCACGTGTCGCTGTCGGTGAGGGTCTTGCAGCGTGGGCACTGTTTCCTCATCACGGTGACGGCGCCACAGTTATCGCAGAGGGCGGTCCTGGCCGGGTAGCCGCACTCTGGACAGTCCAGTCTCACAAGCTGGACCCTGATCTTGTCGCCGCGCTTTGAACGCGTTATGTCCCTCTGGGGGCCGCCGGCGTTGCCCACGGGGAAGATGCAGTGAACATAGGGGCTCATCCTCCTCTCCTTCGCCTTCTCGGGCCTCCCCATGCGGGCGCCCACGTAGACGTAGGCCTTCTCCTTAACTGTGAAGCCCGCCCATTGGTTCACCTGCTGAAGCGGAGAGTCGGCCTCCGCTTCGACGTATTTCCTGTCCAGCGCTATGCAGCGTTCAAGGACGGAGTCGGCTTCTCCGAACTTGACGGCGCCATCCTCGACGGCATGGGGCACGAGGAGGGTTTCAAGGGTCTCCTTATCCTCATGCCCGAGCCTTATACCTTGTCCGCGTTGGCTCCAGCTCTCCGCGAGGGCGTTTCTGAGCCTGATCAGCCTGTCCAAGGTCGTCCTTGACCAATCGTACGTATATCTGGGGTGCAGCGGCGCGTCAATCCTGGTGAGCGAGATGGCTTCCGAGGGCGTTGGAGAGTTCCAAGGGTCGGCCACCAAATCGGTTATGACGTCAGCGGGCAGCCCAGTAAGCTCCTCCACCGCTGTGACGCCCACGGCCTCAAGTGCGTATTCGACGTCTAGGCGCCACTGCTCCTCGTCGTAGCCCGCGGGAAGCAGAGCCTGGTTGAACTGGAGGAAATCACCCGCGTTGATGAGCACGTCTCCGTTGAAGAGGATATCATCCACTTCGTCGTATATCTCCTCGGCCTTCTCCACGTTGTCCACCCTGACGACTGAGCCGTTCCTCAGCTTGACCACCGGCGGCTCGACGGTGTCCACTGGGCAGACGGCGGCGGACTTACCGGGTAGCTCGATCCTGAGCTGCAGCCCGGTGGTCATGAACCCGTTCAGCGTCACCATGGTGGCTGGGTGTACGCCGCAGGCTGCGAGACCCGTGGTGCGGGCTCTGCCGTAGCGGAGCCTGAAGCCGCCGGGGGTGTTTGGGAACGAGAAGACTGGGCGGCCGACGATTATCTCCTCCATGAAGGCGGCTGTGGGCTTCTTCTCGCCGTTTACGGCGTTCTTCTGGTTAAGCTTGTCGAGCCAGTCCCAGCCGTCTATGCCGATGCTGTCGCAGATTCCGCAGAGCTTACGGGCGCGGCCTACTATGCCGTCCACGACTACGATGAGGGCTCCCCCCCGGAGCCTGTTTGTCTCTATTCCGGGGACGTCCCTGTAGTTGCTGACCTCGTAGTGGTCGGTGGATACCCCGGTGGCCTCGACGGGCAGCATTTTAAGCGCCACCTCCAGATCCTCGTCTGTCACGTGGTACTGGAAACGCCTGACGCTCCTCTCGTAGATCCTAACCTCTTCGATGAACCTGTTCACGGCGTCCTCGCTGGGCTGATACCTTTCGAGGCCTAGCGCCTTCCGAACCACGTCCGCGATCACAAGTGTGAGCGCCTGGGCCGTGCCGCCGGCCGGCCTTATGGGCCCCGCGAAGTAGAGGCTCAGGTACTCGGTGCGGTCGGGGTTCTGCTTTATCTTTATCTCCGGGATTCCCTGGATGGGGGCGATGGTGACGCCCTCCGTCATGATGGCCAGCCCGGTCCTGATGGCCTGCTCCGCGGCCTGCTCCTTCTCCATGGACCCGTAGCGGCCGAGGGCTATCTCCTGGGCTATCTTAAAGCTCATCTCACGGCGGTCCATGCCCTCCAGCTCCCTCATCCTCTGCGTTATGCCTTTGGGTCCGATGAGCTTCTCTACGCGTTCGGCTATGTCGGTGGTGATCTCGGGCTCGGGCTCCAAGGTGGCGTCCATACCTTTCGCCCGCGCCTTTTCCGCTACCTCGTAAAGCTGTTTTAGCTTGTCCTCTAGCTCCATAAAGTACCTTTTATAGGCCGGGGGCATCTCGACTTCAATCAACTTGGGGCTACCTTTCCGGGCTGAGGATGTTGCATGATATATTGGTGGCTGGCTGTTCTTTACAGTTACCGCTCCAGCCGTATAAGAGATGTGAATACTTGGGGTCTCTAGGCTCTTATCGCTGACACTATTTCTTTGATCTTTTCTCCTACCAGGCTCTCCTCTTCGACCATGTTGCCTGTCACTATCGCGTCCGCTCCCGCGTTTTTTGCCGCCAAAGCCGCCTCGGGGGTCCTGATACCGCCGCCCGTGACTATGGGGATGCTCACATGCTTCTTCACGGATGTTATCATGGATGTCGGGATGGGTTCACGGGCCCCTGATCCTGCTTCAAGGTACACGAACCTCATTCCCAGTGTCTCCGCGGCTAGGCTGTAGCCAACGGCGAGCTTGGGGTGCCTGTAGCTTATGGGTCTAGCGTGGCCCACGTAGCCGGCGACGCAGCCCTCGCCGCATATTATGTAGCCCATGGGTATCGCCTCCAGCTTGTACCGCTTTATCAGAGGCGCCGAGAGCATCTGGGCTTCCATGATGTAGTATGGGTTGTGGCTGTTCAGGAGGCTCATGAACCATATGGCGTCGGCGTGCCTGCTCACTCCGATAGGGCCGTTGGGGAAAAGGATGACCGGCACATTAACCTCTTTCTTTATCCTCTGGACGGCGGCGTCCAGGTCCTGTGACGAGGCCAGGGTCGAGCCGCCTATCATTATGGCTGCGGTCCCGCCCCCTTCGGCCTCCTTGGCTATCTGCGCGCAGTCATACCCGGATGACTTATCTGGGTCTAATAGGGTGAAGTGGATGCAGCCCTCCTCAGACATCTTATCCTTGAGGTACCGCTCGACCTTACCGATCATGGGGTCGGGGGCTCCTCGACGCCGTAGTACTGGTCCACGAAGATGCAGTACGCGTCCACGGGGTCCGTGTTCTCAGGGATAGGCACCTGTTCCTTGAGGGAGCACTTTGAGCATACGATCCGGGCGTACCCTTCTTCCTCGTTAAGTATGACTCCGACGGTGTTCATCCCGCAGTTGGGGCAAAGGTACTGGTTTGGCAGCCTCTTCTTCACATACTTTACTACTTTCTGTCTCTTTCTGCCCATACTTCTCCCTCTTTTGCCTATGCAGTGTATTATCCTAGTCTTAAGATTAGTGGAAGCCGTCTTTTATGTTCGTTTGCTTTTACCCGCCTCACAACGGACCCGACCAGTTCCCCTGGTATTCCCAGGTCTTCGGCTATCCTCGACGCGTCTGAGCCCTTCTCCAGAGAGTATAGTACCAGGTCCAGAGTCGTGTAGTCGATGCCAAGCTCGTCCTCGTCTGTGTGTCCCGGGTAGAAGCCAGGGGAGGGAGGCTTATCTATGATGTTTTTGGGTATATTGAGGTGTCTCGCGAGCTGCCTGAGCTGAGTCTTGTATAGGTCAGCCAGCGGCATGAGATCCACACCGCCGTCCCCGTACTTTGTGAAGAAACCAGTGAGTAGCTCGGTCTTGTTGGAGGTGCCCATGACCATGCGTCTATCCCTGTTCGCAAGGTAGTAGGTCACCGTCATCCTGACCCTGGGTTTTATGTTTCCCTTCGTGACGCGGTCTGTGACGTCGTACTGGGGCAGCGTGTCGCGCATCACATGTAATATGGGCGTGATATCCACCGTGTTACACGTGACGCCGAGGCGTTCACAGTGTTGCATCACATCCATGATATCACGCTCTGGTGTGACGTCACGCTCTGGCATCGTTAACGCCGTAACCCTGTCGGCTCCAAGAGCTTTCACCGTTAGATCTAGAGTCACTGCTGAGTCTATGCCGCCGCTTACCGCTACTACGGCACCGTCGAGACCTGATTTTTTTATGCTCTGGGTGATGAAATCCTTGATCTTACACTCATTTTCTTTACAGTTTATCTCTAGGTCTTTCACTGAAACCATGTGGAAACCCTGTTTATGTTCATAGATAAAGACTTCCCCAGTTTTTTCATGCATATTTATTATAATTATTTATGATATTTACCTATGATTTTGTTATAACTATGCATTTGATCAGCGTGTTTACCTTGAAAACAGATCCCTTTAAGGCGATTTATTGGTATACAGTTTTGTCAACAACACATATATTATCTTTCTATATTAATTGATGTGAGGCGGTGTCATTGGCTTCTGAGGAATACCAAAAAATCGTTCAAAAAACTTTTCAAGACCCTATTACGGCTTTGTTATTAAAAAATAGTAATTTAACACGCATACAATTCGAAACACTTGTAATAGACATGTTAACGGACATAATGTCTGATGAAAATATTTCTTTTAAACAAAAAACCCTTTTTAGAAGAAAAAAAGTGAGTAGAGGCTCTTTTAGCCGTTCTTTATCTCAGGCTAGGCAGAACGTTATCTCAAGCATCTTTACCATCGTTCTGCTGAGTTATATTGGGGTGTTTGACGCGAGGCCCTTCGATGAGTATTTTGTTTTAGCTGAAAAACTGAAAGAGTACGTGTCCATCATAGAATCAAGTGAGTTGAAGGCTTCTAGAAAGATTCTAAAACAGATCGAGACCGAACTCATAGAGGGAATTGGCCAATTGACTGCCCCTACGAGCATAAAAGTAGTGTGATATCACACTACATCACACTGTCGAGAGCGCTGCAGACTTGCCCTAAGGCCGTTCCGCCGTCACCAGGAGG
>Ga0307438_1000768_pt1 | contig 22488 bp, 18 predicted proteins | sample SalMarWE160110MG_FD_202144 | JGI IMG/M metagenome (GOLD analysis project Ga0307438, IMG submission 202144) | Salt marsh sediment microbial communities from the Plum Island Ecosystem LTER, Massachusetts, United States - WE1603-110 | ecosystem: Environmental > Aquatic > Marine > Intertidal zone >... | reverse complement strand
GCTCCTATAAAAGCCTAAGTCCAGACAGGCAAACAATTAGAGGAGACTTTACATTAGGCAATCTTTCATATTCATCATAAAACTTTTGACAGTACCTTTTATTTTACCTGTAACTTAATGTAGTGTCTAGTTTTTGGGGTCCACTATATATCGAGGTGATAGATGGGGACACTATTAGAGTTAAGCTGGGCTGGATGGAGGAAGAGGTGAGGTATATTGGTATAGATGCGCCTGAAGATGAAGAATGCTACTGGCTAGAAGCTACCGAATGTAATAAGAACCTCCTGAGCTGGTCCAAAAAAGACAACGAAGATATTAAGGTCTGGCTCGAGGGAGATATTGAAAAAAAGGATAAATATGGACGTTTATTGGGATATGTCTATCTGGACCCTGAGGGTACTTCAATGGTGAATGAAGAGCTCTTATTGCAGGGGTACGCTTTCCTGCAGACCATCTCCCCAAATTATAAATATAGACAGACATTCAAGGAGCTTGCCAAAGAAGCGTGGCAGAAGAAGAAGGGTCTTTGGAGCGCTTGCCGGATAGAAGAAATCCTAGACTCCGATGAGGTGGAGGATAACATTGAACGATACCTGGGGAAGGTAGTTACAGTTCAGTATGAGGTCGCCAGTATCGGGATTACCAAAGGGATTGTCTTTTTAAATTCGAGGGAGGATTATAAAGGTCACTTTACGGTCGTGATCTACTCTGACGAGTTGGCAGCCGATTTCCCCCAATCGGATATTGACATATCCTCCTTAAAGAGGAGGGTACTCAGAGTAACAGGAAGGCTGGAGCTGTATGAGGCAAAGGATTATGAGCAGCCAGAGATAATTGTCGAAGCCCCCTGGCAGATAGAGTTAATGGAGAAGTGAGTATTACTACTTTTTTTTGCAGCAGGGTGATGAAAGTAGCGGTTAGATTTATCCGAGATTTTTAGGCTTTATCCTGTTCCAATTCCATAAGATATAGGTATATTGTCCCACAAGTAAGGATCGATAAATGGGCGCTGTCCCTATTAAATGTTATAGCAAACCGAACCTGGGGTCAGTCTATTGCCTCCAATACTCCAAATACGGCCATAGAGGGGTGAATTTGGGCACTTTTGTTTAAAGATGTAAAACTGATTCACGTCACCATCAACAAAGCCTAAACACGGACTATTTTATCTACTTGAAAAGAATTAACCCGGTCAGTCAACTCATCCTCCACCAGACCTGCATCCTAACATATAATAGGGTAGGGGGCTTTCTGGATCAAAGTGACTGTCCGGACAGCGGACACCATGCTTAAACCATCATCATTACTGACTTTACGGCCATGAAATAAAGAAATATAGAAAGGTTTATAGGTGAACAAAAGGAGCACTGCTTATATGTCTTATTTGATTTGACAAAATGCTATAAATTTGCTATAATTCCACCTATGACATAAGTGAGGTTATCATACGGTGAGGTAAGCCACCAGGGAGACTATCAGAAACGACAAGGAGGGAAAAATCAAAACCTTCCAATCAAAAGTAAATGTCGTGCAAAGGTTGTTGGATAAACCCGTTTTCTCAAATAGAGAGAATGGGTTTTTGTTTTTTTTGGCAGAAGAAGGCAGTGTACCGCGAATAAATCGTAACTTCTCATCCATATAGACTCGATGTTGGGAAATATGGACAGCAATTCACGATGCAGGAGAGATAATTGGCACAGAATACACACATTGCGACAATACTGAGTCGTATCTCTCTTAACGATTAACCATATGAATCTTGGTATCATTCCTGAAATGGTGGGTGTATTAACGACTAGTACAGAGAGGGGGTAAGGCCGCTCTTATCTAGCCTATTGTGTACTGGGTCTTATCTGCACCAAGAACAACAAAGGAGGAGTCCAATATGAAGTGCTGTGATATTCTCAATTCCTACAAGAGAGGCGATCTTAATCGGCTTGCCAAAAACAAAATTGCAAATTACGCCGGGCTCCCGGTAGATATTCTTCGCGACGAACTTAGTAAGGCCCTAACTACCTACGACTACGTAAAGAGAAATATACAATTCAGAAAACCTCCTGGTTACACTATTTTAGACATTATAGTCCATCAAAATAAGTGTTCTGTTCCTATACAGAACATAAAAAGTCTGGTGCAAAAAGAGATAAGCAATGTTATAGAAGAAGCCAAAAGTGGAGATGGTCTCAAAGAAGACAAGCAATATGACTTATATGGGAAGATGCTTAAAACTGCATGGGACTACCAGGAAGACCTCCTACCTCCAGAAGCAAATCTCTTAACAGCCTTACGCGAACACCTCGACATCACATTAGCTGAACATAGACTCTTAGAGGCCCGTCTGTCAAGTTTCAAATTTAGTGAAAACTCTTTCAAGCGAGAAATAGAGCATTTTGCCAATGCTGGGATTATATTCACCTATGGAGCCAGCTATATAGTCCCAGAAAAAATAGTCGAACGCATAAAGGAAGTATGGGGTATTGAGCTTGATCCCGACGCATACCAGAGACTCCTGGATTATTTAACTACTTCCCAGTTGAGCTCAGCATTAGCAAGATTAGATCTGAGCAAAGGCGGGAGCAAAGAGGCAAAAATCAAGCGCATTTTGGATAAAGGGATAGACCCGTCCAACTTGTTGGGTTCCCTAACAGCAAATGATCTAAGAATCATAGCCCGAAATACCAAATGCCCTTACAAAGCTAGAAAAGACGAATTGATTCCCACAATAGTCAGTCACATAAAGAGAGGACAGGACATCAAACCTCCAGAATCACTTACGCCACCGAAGCCCAAGCCAGAACTACGCGTGGTTACGGACGAAGCTTTCAAGGAAGCTCTGTCCAAATTCGTTAACTCTCAGCTCGCCGAGATTCTTGCAAAAAAGAAACTCAGAATATCAGGGACCAAGAATCAAAAGGTGGAGAGATTAGCCAACAGTAGGTACTCATTGAAAACCATTTTGAATAACTTGAATGTAAATGAATTGATTAGCTTGTGCAGATTATACCATCTTGTTCCAAGAGGAAGAAAATCCGAGATAGTCGGAAGAATTATTGAGCACTTTCAGGACTATCAAATAAAACGAAGCACTGCTACATCCAAAGAACTTTTCTCTATATATGATGATCTAAGCAAGCAGAACAAGAACGCCTACAGGGATATCGGCATTGACGATGCTAGTATCTCGATGCCAACTGTAACTGCGGATTTTGAAAGAGCAACAAGATACATTTTTGAGTCAATCTTCCGACTCACCGTTAAGCCACAAACCCCGGGTCGAGAAGAACCGGATGGAATCATAAAAGAGGACAAAATAATACTTTACGACTGTAAAACTGTCCTATCGCCACCATATGAATTGCCGATAGCACATCGTGACCAATTCTCTAGATACATAAAAGACCAGTACGACAAATTAGAACCGCATGCAAAAACTGCATTGAAATGCTTCATTATTATAGCACATAGCTTCGCTGATAAGATCGAAGATAAAATCAAGCAAATGAAGATTGAACCTTATGTCCCGTTCTGTCTAGTCACCGCAAGAGACTTGAAGCTCATTGCAGAAAAATGGCTTGAGGAGCAGAAAGGAACAACCCTACCAACCTCTGCACTCGTTTTTCAAGGTCGCTATACTCTGAGCGAGTTTAAGAAAAAATTCGTATGAGTTAATTCCAAGACAAAGCAACAGGGAAACTTTCTAAGGATGCACTATTCTCCAGCAAGCAAGGCCTTGAAGAAGGCTAAAGGTAGAAAATAAAAGAGAATCAAGAATGTAGCAATTCAAAAATCAAGACCCGACCACAGGTAGTGAAGGGATAGATAAAAAAGGATCATAAAGCCAAATAAAAAAAGGTGCTTTTACCCGCTAAAAGGAAAGCACCCAGAAAGGAGTTATACTATGTCTACTCAACCTCAAAAGAGTCCAGGGGTGGCCACTGTCTTGTCCTTTTTTTTCATGGGACTTGGCCAGATTTATAATGGACAGATAGGCAAGGGGATTATGTTTATTATCCTCTATGCAATATCGATCGCATTGATGTTTGTCATTGTTGGTTTCATCACCACTCCCATACTTTGGATATGGGGTCTGGTGGATGCAAATAAGTCAGCAAAAAAGATTAATGAAGAGATGGCTCAGGGAAAATAGACGTGGAAAAAATAGGGATAGCGCCTATTATTATTGACCGATTTATAAGCTTTTGACACGCCACGCATATCAAGTGTTGTAGCAATGGGTTTTCCTCATTATCCTATACTTAAAGAGGAAATTATCAGGAATGTGTTTCTGAAGACAAAGATGGCTTAAGGCAACCTCTGGGATGTCCTGGAGATTACACTCAAAGAAACTTCTTGAAGATATGGGTATATTGTCCCGCAAGTAAAAATCAATAAATGAGCGTTGTTCCTATTTAATGAATATCAATTGTAGGCAAGCATAACATTTCTTTGACTTTACGGATAAATTGCTGTATTATACTAATAGATGGTAATAATTGTCAAGAAGAACGTAGGACAATTTCCGTATTTATTTCAAATGTATACTAATAAATAGTATAAAAATGCATAAAAGAGGTAAATAATGTCTCTTCCCAAACTATATCGAGCCTTCTATAAAGAAAAGGTATTTAATTTTTCTGACGTTATGGAGAAGTTCAAAGAGGACAAACCTAGCGAAGGATACCTGCGAAAAAGGTTAAATGACTTACTTAGAGCAGGATACCTCGGTTCGGTAGGAGCGAGAGGGCTTTATTATATAATACCTCAAGAGAGTAGCAAAGAGGAGTATGTGCCCGACAAATTTCTTATCGGAGCAAAACTCTCTCCGGGTGGGGCAATAGTTATCATTCTGCCTTAGAATTACATGGCGCCAGTTACTCTCCCTTCAGGATAGTCTATATAATCACCCAAAGACACTTTCGGTCGTTTAAATTCCAAGACGTGGAATATCACGCGGTAAAAGGGAATACTAATTTTGGTATAGAAACAATATTGAGGGAGGGTTTGAAGGTCCCGGTGACAGACCGAGAACGAACTCTCGTAGATGGAATGAATGGACTTAAATATGTTGGTGGTTTGGAGGAATACTTTAAAAGCGTTGAACTCTTTCCTTCCATCAACTTTGACCGGGTAATAGAGTATCTTGCGAGATTGAATAAAAAGATTCTATATGCCAAGCTCGGTTTTCTTCTTTCCTATTTTGAAAAGAGGTGGGGTTTTTCAGAGAATCATAAAGAAGAAATAAAAGCTCATCTGGGAGCAAGAATAAATTACCTTAGTGATGAGAGGGAAGAAGCGAAACTAAATAAGGAATGGGGCTTGATGATCCCGGTGCGACTGAAAAACTTACTCGAGGAGTATTAAGTGGACAGAAGTATCCAGGGTGCTAAAGAATACTTTGAAAGCTTTTCTAAAAAGACCAATTTTCAGCGGGATATATCAATAGATTTTTTGAGGCAGACTTTAGACCAGAGATTCTTTTTGGCGATCTATTAGAGAGTACAAATTTAGAAAATCATCCTATGGTCATCTGGAAGCAAAGGCACCTCAAGGAGTGGCTGGCAAGACAAAAGAAAACATGATTCACTTTTATTATTGCCAGATTGAGTCGCTGTATGTAAGCTTTTGGCATGCCACGAATATCAAGAGCTGCGGCAATAGGTTTTCCTCATCATCCTACTTAAAGGGGAAATTATCGGGAATGTGTTTCTGAAGACAAAGATGGTTTAAGGCAACGTCTGGAAGGTGGCAATTTGAAAGGAATAGTAAAACGGAAAATGGGCGAGCGTGGTTTCGGATTCATAGCCACGGAGGGAGAGGACGACGTCTTTTTCCATGCGAGTGATTACGTTAGTCTTTTTGATGACCTGGGTGAGGGGGACGCTGTTGAGTTCGAACTTGCAGAGGCCAAGGGACATCCTAGGGCCATAAAGGTCAGAAGAATCGGATAACGTCCGTTGAGTTAGTCCACAGGAAAAAATTTGCTCACACAGCCTCGCACGGGCACTTCTTGAACGTAAGATGACCTATATGACCTAGGTAAAAGTATCGCTGCTATATCAAGCTAGTTATCGGATAGTATGATAGAGGTCCCAATCTACGACATTCCGCCACAGTACCGGGTGAGATCACACTAAACCAAGCCTCAGCAATTATCAATCTGGGTTTTGGAGAGACGTGGCCGTATAGTACTAAGCAGCGGCAATTTCTTCCTGGCCTATTTACCTTATTTCTTTGACTCTGACTTAAAAAGTGGTAATATTAATGGGATTAAATCATGGGTCTCGCTGGGGAAAAACCCATTTCGAAGACACAAAATAATGGAGGTGAGGTATGCGTAGAGTAACGGCAATATTATTGGTCATGATTCTAGCGGCAGGATTCGTCTTGGTGATTTCAGGTTCTTTATTGGCGAAAGGGGGACTTCCGGAAGGTGTTTTGAAAATCATAAACGATCCACTATATAAGAGCTCCTATTGGGGTATTCTGGTAAAGGACCTTGAATCAGGCGAAGTTATTTATCAGCTTAATGCGGATAAACTCTTTGTTCCTGCTTCTACCACTAAAGTCTTTACTCTGAGTGCAGGGCTTGATACTTTCGGACCAGATTACCGCTTCCAGACACCAATATATCGCAGGGGGAAGGTTGATTCTCAAGGTACACTATACGGAGACCTGATACTTGTGTCCAGCGGTGACCTTACAATGGGTGGTCGCACTACCCCCGACGAGAGAATCGCATACACCAACATGGACCATACAGACGCAGGTATGGACGGAATATTTGAAGCCATATTAACAAAGACTGATCCGCTTGCAGGCTTAAATGAACTGGCGGAACAAGTGGCTGCCTCAGGTATCAAGCATGTCAGGGGAGATGTGATAATTGATACCCGCCTTTTTGAAACAAAAACTTCACCCGCGGGCATAACAAGGACACCTATAATAATAAACGATAATATTATCGATTTTATTATAACACCGTCCAAGCTCGGTGAGAGCGCATTGGTTGACTACCGGCCCCGGAGCGTTGCCTACGAAGTAGAGGCAGAGGTAAATACTGTTTCTTCAAGTAAGGAGCCTCAAATCGAAATTACTTCTCCGTCCTCGGGCCGTATCGTTGTACATGGTGAGGTGCCCGAGGGGTATCAGCCTGTAATTCGGGTTTATGGGGTCGAAGATTCGGCTTCCTTTGCCCGAATGCTTATTATCGAGGCACTTGAACGAGCAGGCGTTGAGGTCGAAGCCGCACCTTCAGGGGTTAATCCATCTAATAAACTCCCTGAGAATTTCACCTATAAAGAAACCGAGCGCGTAGCACTATTAGTTTCACCGCCTTACAGCGAATCAGTAAAACTCATTCTCAAGGTCAGCCATAACCTTGGTGCTGATACAACACCACTTCTTATTGCAGTCAAGAATAACAAGAAGACCCTTGAGGAAGGCCTGGCTATAGAACGTGATATTTTCAAGAAAATGGGTATCCAGACCGAAACCATATCCATAAGTGACGGTGCCGGCGGGGATAAGGGCGACCTTATCAGTCCGAGTGCAGTGGTTCAGCTTTTGAGTTTCATGCGCAAAAGCCCCTACTTCGAGTATTTCTATAATGCCCTTCCAATTCTGGGTGTGGATGGTTCCCTGACTCATTTTGCCGGACCGGATAACGCAGCACGCGGTAAGGTTTTTGCCAAGACGGGTACGCTTGTCTGGGGAGATTTACTGAACGATAGGCCAATTATGATAGCCAAAGGTCTGGCTGGGTATATCACGACTGCAAAAGGCCGCGAATTGGCATTTGCTTTATACGTCAATAATACTCCTATGGAGACGATTGATGATTTGGGGAGAATCGGAAGCGACCAGGGGAGAATCTGTGAAGTCATATATAAAGATAACTAGGCATATCTGATCAATAAATTATGAAGAAAATCACTACCTTTAACAAAAGTATTCATGGAATTGTAATAGGGTAGGGGAAATTCTTCAAGAAGTTCAAAACGAGATAAAAAATACCCAGTATTCAATGGAAAACGAACATTGGGCAAGTTTATTACCTCCTATACCCAGAATACGGCCATAGAGGGGTAAATTTGGGCACATTTATTGAAAGATGTAAACTTACTCACCTGAGAATGAATAAAGAGCAAATACGGGTTGTTTTGTCAGCTGGATCAAAATCTAACCAACCGGTAGCGGTCCGGTACCGTGAAACCCACATTATAGCCTAAAAACAACTTGCCATTACCCAGAAATTACGCTATCCTAAATGACAAAAGAGGACTTTACATAAATGCTGAAAATAATCAAAACTGCTACTGGAGCGATGTTCAGAGTCAGGGTACAACCCGGGGCAAGCAAGAATGAAATCGTGGGAGTGCAGCAAGATGCGCTTAAAATACGCATTAGCGCTCCTCCGGTAGAAGGAAAAGCGAATAGGGCGCTTGTTCAATTCCTGGCCGAACAGCTCGCAGTAAAGCGAAGCCAGGTGGAAATACTCAATGGCCATGCCACCAGGCGCAAGACCATACACGCAGTAGGGCAGGGGATTCAAAAAAAACTACAAAACATTATCGATAGCATAAACGTTTGACAAAATGTAAATATGTATTACAATAATAGAAACAGTAGGAAAGAAAATATATGCAAGTCATAGTCTCCCCAAAATACCAGATCGTAATCCCAAAGGAAATACGAAGCAAGGTTGGACTACGAAAAGGGCAGAAGATGCACATAAGTATAAAGGGTAAATCCATTGTTCTTATGCCCGACAAACCCATCCAGAGCCTTCGCGGCATACTAAAAGACAGCAAGGCGGACGATGCCGGAACACAAGGGAAGCGCAAATGACAGTTATAGACACATCCGGATGGCTGGAGTACCTGGCCGACGGTCCTCTGGCTGCCCAGTACGAGAAATACCTGGCTAAGCCTGAGGCTATCATCACTCCCTCCATTGCCGTTACTGAAGTATATAAGAAGGTAAAGAAGACAAAGGGGGCAGAAGTGGCCCTGGCAGTAGTGGCGCAAATGGAGAAAACAAGGATAATAGCGCTGGATGAAGAGATTGCATTGCTGGCCGGAGACCTCGCCCTCGCTCATTCCCTGACTCTTCCTCTTGCCATCGCCTACGCCACTGCTCTAACACAGGAAGCACAGCTTCTTACAGCCGATCCCCACCTGAAGGGCCTGGAGCAGGTGACCTTCCTTTAGCGAGAGCCAAAAGACCTGCCCTTACTCGACTACCAGCAAGAGAAATAAGTAACCATTTCTAGCCAGATTACTTCGCTTTGCTCGCAATGACAGGACTGGTGCACATCCAACCCAGATTGCTTCGTCAAGCTCGCAATGACAGGCACCCGAATGACACCCCTTTTTATCAAAACTTAAAGTGCTTTTTTTTCAACTTAAAGTAAATAGGGAATCGCTAACATTAAGTTTAAGTTTGTCTCGGTATCGTGCTTTTAAAGCCCCGTTCAAAATCGGTCTATTTTTCACTCTTTTCAATTTGGGTGACATAATATGTATTATCGGAACTTACCGAAAAGAAAAAAACCTTAAACTCCGCTTCTTTTCAGCCGATTTCCCCGAAATTATAAACAGTTACTTCAACAAAGGTAGCTTAAGTTCTTTATTTACAACAACTAATCAGATGATATCTTCTTATAGCAAAGAAAAACTAGAGGAGATGGATTTACAGAATGGAATGATTGGCATCCTCCTATGAAATAACAGGCCATTTGGCCTAACCCTGAACAGTTCCTGCTTCTACGCCTGGAGGAACCGAAAATGAGGGATGGATGTTGTTCGTTAATGCTGATAAATAAAGGAGTATATAATAAAATATAGAGAAATAGATTAGATTTGACTATATGATGCTTACTAATAGAGAATTAGTAATAATAATATTATACATAAGTTTAACTTTATGGTGGTAGCTATTTTTTTGTTGATTTTACTCATCTATACTTTTCGGTGGGTGATGGTATGAAAGCATAAATTTTTGTAATTATGCGAAAGTAGAGATTTAGGACGAGAAAAGGGCTGAGATGAACTTTGATATGAATGAAGGGAGAAAAGGCCCGGAATGGCCCTGGAATGAATCCCTTCTATTAAACTCCCCTACCCTGCTTGTTGTGATACTGGCTTCGGTGGATTAGGCAAAGACAAGTAGGATTCCAGAGATAAGGCCAAATCTTTTCCGCCAGAGACTTGACTACCGGACATTGGTTAAGCTATACTGTGGCAGTGACACACGGGAGATGAGCCAAAGGCGCCTTAGCTCTTCCTAAACACTCTCCCGCCAACGGGTCCAGTCAATCTAAGGAGAGTCCTTCCTCAAGCTAGAAGTGGGACAAAAAAGGATAAGTGTTGGAAAAGAAATATATCATGGCCATAGATCAGGGTACCACAGGAACCCGTGTTATTCTTTTTAATCACGCTGGAGAAATCCATGCCACTGCTTATCATGAAATAAAACAAATTTTTCCTAATCCTGGCTGGGTAGAACACGATCCTCGGGAATACTGGCAGACGGTCATGGACTGTACCCGGGAAGTATTGAAGGCTCGAAACGTGCAGCCTCAACAGATTGCAGCTATTGGCATCACCAATCAGCGGGAAACCACGATTATCTGGGATAAGGATACTGGAGAGCCGCTCTATAATGCGATTGTCTGGCAGTGTCGTAGAACGGCAGAAATATGCGAGGACCTTAAGCGAAAGGGTTTGGAGCAGAAAGTCCGGGAAAAGACGGGATTGGTAATAGATGCCTATTTTTCAGCCACTAAGATTAAGTGGATTATTGAAAATGTTTCAGGGGTCAAAGAGAAGATTGCTCAAGGAAAGGTCTATATGGGAAATATTGATTCCTGGATTATTTGGAACCTAAGCAAGGGTGCCTCGCATGTGACGGATTACTCAAATGCTTCGCGCACAATGCTTCTCAACATCCACACGCTAAAATGGGACCAGGAGCTTCTGGATGCAATTGGGATACCTGAAAAAATTCTTCCCCGATTAATGCCTTCTAGCGGAGTGATGGCCACTACGGCAAAGGATGTTTTCTTTGGGGCTGAGATTCCGGTTGCCGGCGTTGCTGGCGATCAGCATGCGGCAACCTTTGGGCAAAACTGTTTTAAACCCGGAATGGCCAAGAACACCTATGGAACTGCACTAGCGCTGATGATGAATATCGGGGAAAAAGCTGTCCTTTCTAAAAACGGCTTGACCACCAACCTGGCCTGGCATATTGGCGGAAAAACGGAATATGCCCTGGAAGGGGTAGTCTTCATAGGTGGGGCTGCTATCCAGTGGCTTAGAGATGGAATCAAGATTATTAACAGTGCATCAGAATGTAGTAAACTGGCCGAGAAAGCACGGGATACGGGTGGTGTCTATATGGTGCCTGCCTTTACCGGTCTCGGTGCGCCCTCCTGGGATATGTATGCGCGTGGATTGATTATTGGAATTACCAGAGGCACTGGGAGAGAGCATATTGCGCGTGCTACTCTTGAATCCCTGGCATACCAGACCCGTGATGTGCTGAATGCCATGGAATCCGACTCTGGAGAAAAGGCAACATCTTTGCGGGTAGATGGTGGGGCGACCAAGAGCGATTTCCTGATGCAGTTTCAGGCCGATATACTGGGGATACCAGTGGAGCGCCCCTCTGTTACCGAGATGGCGGCTCGGGGTACCGGCTATTTAGCTGGCTTGGGCGTAGGTTTTTGGAAGAGCAAGGAAGAGATAGAAGGTCATTGGAAACTAGATCGAGTTTTTGAGCCCCATATGAGTGAGGCTCAAAGGGAGAGTCTGTATGCTGGTTGGAAAAAGGCAGTCCAGCGCTCTTTGGGATGGACCAGATAAGGAAGTACATAGATATGAAGGAAGAAAGCGGCAGTACCTCTGGTGCTGTAGTAAGGGTCCCTGCGGATGTAGCTCCTTACATAGATCATACCCTGTTAAAACCTGAAGCAACAAGGGAGCAGATCGATAGGCTCTGTGATGAGGCTGCCAAGCATAATTTTTACTCGGTGTGCGTTAACTCAAGCTGGGTTAGCATCTGTGCTGGTAAACTCCAGGACACAGAGGTAAAAGTATGTTCTGTAGTTGGGTTTCCCCTGGGGGCCATGGAGAGCCGGAGCAAGGGACTTGAGGCACGCTGTGCTATTGAGGATGGAGCCCAGGAAATAGATATGGTAATCAATGTCGGGTTTTTGAAATCTGGAGATCTTAAAAAAGTGGAAGAAGACATTAGAGCAGTAAAAAGGGCTTGTAAAAGCACAACCATACTCAAGGTAATAATAGAGACAGGGTTATTGACTGATGATGAGAAGGTTATAGCCTGCCAAATAGCCAAGAAGGTGGGGGCTGATTTTGTGAAGACTTCCACAGGATTTGCCAAAGGTGGTGCAAAGGCCAGAGATATTACCTTAATGAGAAAAATTGTTGGTCCTAAAATGGGAGTGAAGGCCAGTGGCGGGATTAGAAGCTTTGAGGATGCCAGACTGATGATAGAATCAGGTGCAACCCGTATTGGCGCCAGTGCCAGTGTGGCAATTGTAACGGCTGAAAAGGGTCAGGAGAGCTATTAAAGCGTGGAAGAAGACAGCTGTGGACAGAACAATTCAGCTCTTTACGGATCAAAATATTTCTTCTTAGCAATAACCTTCCCGATAAAATCATACATTCATCTATGAAACTTCTTATTTTTCACCTTAAAAAAATATGATCCAGACTCTACCCGGAAAGTAACATATCCTTTATCTTCACAAGCTTCCCTGATACCTTCTACTCCTTGTACATAGGAATTATTCTCCCAAACAGGTTTGCCACTCTCCTCAATTCTCATTTTACTCCATCCCATAGTGGGAACACTCACCCTTGCCCTGCTGTTCACCGGGATCTTAACTTCTAGAGTAATCAAGCCTTCTTTTCTCTCCCACTTTGAAAAAATAAGACCCCTCACTGTGTTTACTGATCCTTCAACAAAGGTGAGGTCACCAAGAATGTAGGGTTTGATTATAATGGATTTCCACCCAGGATTGTCAAGATCAACTTTTATCCCAGCCAAGTATTTGTAAAACCAAACATCTACACTGCCATGCATGGGATGATCGTGGGAGTTCATTCCTGAGCCTGTCATATACTCCCACCGCTCCCAGATGGTAGTTGCTCCTTTTGAAATCATGTATCCCCAACTCGGGTAGCTAATTTGTGTTACGATGGTGTAGGCTACATCTCCTTCTCCAAGCTCAGTGAGGACCTCCATCATGTACTTGGTGCACTGGTTGCCTGTGTTAAGGTGTCCTTTATGCTTTTCCATGATGTCCTTCACCAGGTTTTGTACTAGTGCCTCTTTTTTGTCCTCTGGTACCAGATCTAAAAACAGGGGGAGAGCATTACAGCCCTGGCTTCCCGTAGCGTATTGAGCTGTATTCGCATTGAAGAACCGCTTGGTGAAAGATTCCTTAGTCTTTTCCGCAAGATGAGCATACTGAGCAGCATCTTCGATTTTTCCCAAAATGCGTGCGATGCGGGACAGTATCAAAGCATTATAATAGTAATATCCGGTCGAAATCAAGCTTCCGGGAGTATTCGCTGGATAAGACCCAATGCTAATAACGGCTCCTCGACTATCTGGTGGAACCTTTGGGCTATCTGCCGGGATACAATCTTTTATTGGGGTGCACCAATCCCCATACAGGGTGTAGGGGATAATGTAGTCTTTTGCTTGGGTCCCCAAAAAATCAACCCAATGCTTAATCCCCTGGTAGTGCTCCTCTAGGATACGTCTATCCTCATAGTACTGGTAAAGATGCCACACGATAAAAAGATAACAATCCACAGGATCCCCCGGCCTAGATCCCCATCGGAATGGTGCAGTATCGGCAATAGCTCCTGTCTTCTTATCCTGAGCATCTCTTATATCCTTTAACCATTTAGTATATAATCTTGCCATATTGAAATTGTAAATTGCCTCCTCTGCTCGTACTGTAGCATCATTAAGCCACCCCATACGCTCATTTCGCTGCGGACAGTCAGTGGGGACACTATGTAAGTTATTTGATTCAGTCCATACAATATTCTTATGGATCTTGTTAAGCAAATCATTAGAACAAGTAAATTTTCCTACAAGTTCTACTGCCGAGCGAACTACTCTCCCTTCTAAGTTTTTTAATGTAGGCCTACCTGGGAATCCTGTTACCTGGACGTACCGAAAACCATGATAGGTAAACCGCGGCTCGTAAACCTCTTTTGCCTCTCCTTTTAAGATATATGTATCTGTGGCTTTAGCCGTTCGAAGGTTCTCCTGGTTGACAGTACCGTCCTCGTAGAGGATTTCAGCAAACTTGAGCACTACCTCTGTGTTCCGAGGTCCCTCTACTGTAAGTCTACACCAGCCAGCAATATTTTGTCCCATATCGTACACATATATAGCGGGTTTTGGATTAGTAATGTCAACTGGGGTAATTATCTCAACTACTTTGATTGGTTCGAGCATCTGTCCTTTCATAACTCTACTCGGATCTTCTACACGCTGCGCATGAAGCCACTCCTCAGGAGATTCAGTATAGGAAGGAGTATCCCATCTTGGCTTTTCCAGACGAGCATCGTACACTTCTCCATCGTATATGCTATTTTTCGTGATAGGACTACTAGCAACACTCCACGAGCAGTCACTAACAATGTGTGTGCTGGTTCCATTGATGAACTCTACATTCATTTGAAATATCATCCGGGGAATACCATACCATCCATTCCCGAGTATGATCCCAACGGCATTTTCCCCTTTCCGGAGGTATCCTGTCACATCGTAGGTCACATATAAGACTCTCTTTGTATACTCGGTCCAGCCTGGATCAAGCACATGGTTATCTACTTTCTCTCCGTTCAGGCGTAACTCGTAATATCCAAGCCCGCAGATATACACCCGCCCTCGGGCAACAGGTTTTCCCAGAGTAACAACTTTACGAAAAAGAAGTGCCTTTTCTGTTTTTCCTCCTTCCGCTCCAATCCATACACCTTGCCAATCATCAGGATTTAAAAGTCCCATCTCAAAGACAACCGGATTACTCCAGGAACTAGCCCCCTCATCTTTATCCCATACGCGGACTTTCCAGTAACACCTTTTGCCACTCTTCAAGGACTTTCCCTGGTAGACAACATTCACCGACTCGCCTGATTCTACCTTACCAGAATCCCACATATCACCTGTATTATTACCCAAGTTTGATTCGTTGCTTGCGACGAGCACTTGATAGGCAGATTGCAGCTGTCCTCTTTGAGGATGAACGATCTGCCAAGAAAATCTTGGAGAGGTAACATCTATTCCCAACGGATTCGATGCGTACTCACAACGTAGATTCGTGACCATCTACTCCTCCTTCATTTCTCGTGCTCAGGTTCTCGATTGGTAAGTAATCCCTAGCTTAATACACTGATCCGGATGCTCGTTGATGAATTTATAAGCCTCTACAGATTTCTCAAAAGGGTATGTTGGAGTAATCATTCCATCTGCAGTGAGTTTCTTATCCCTCATGAGCTGAAAGGCTGTATCCTCCAGACGCCTGTCATCCCACATAGGATAGTCTCTATTGGGATTATCCCAAACCGGCATGCTGCAGCGCAGAGTTATCCGGTTATGGAACCATTCCTCGCCTAAACGAAGCGCATTAGCTCGCCCGTGCTGGAAGGAGGCTGTAACTACTAATCCACAATAATGTACACTTCGTATTGCATCGGAGAGAGCTGCATCAGAACCGCTAATTTCAATAGCAACATCCACTCCCTTTTTCCCTGTTGCTTTCTTTATCTCAAATCCTACATTGCATCTAGCGGGATCAAATAGTTGGTCCGCTCCATATTTTTTTGCTAGATTACGACGATTAGAGAGAGGATCAGAGGCAAAAACAAGCTCCGCTCCGCTCAACTTTACCATCTGGACAGCCATAAGACCAATTGCCCCCAAACCAAAGATAGCTACTTTTGTCCCTAATCTTACATTTGCATCTCTTACTGCTGCCAGAGCAAAATGAGCAGGATCAAGGCATACTGCCTCCTGGGGGCTCATCGCTTTTGGGAGAATGTGAATCTGGCGTTCACGAGAACCCATACCTAGAATCCCCTCCTCTATTGTGCGCTCGCTGATAGTATGGGTCTCTCGTATGGGAAGATGGCCGTATACCTTATCGCCAACTTTAAATTTACTGACCTTCCTCCCCACTTCAATAACTGTTCCAACACTCATGTTCCCCAGCGGACGAGGAAAAAGAGAAGTTGCACCCTCTCTGGGTAAAAACATTCTCCAGGCTGGGCTAAATTCCTTATCCTGGAATGGAGAAGTACCTCGGTAAACATGTAGCTCTGTACCGTGTTTTGGTGAGCTGAACTCTGTTTTTATACGTACTTCATTCTCATCCAAAGGTTTCTCTTCGTACTCTCCCAGTACAGGTTTTCTAGATTTAATAGCTACAAGTTCTCTTGGCATTTTTTACTCCTTTATTCTGTGCTTATCTAAGTTAGATATATTTGCTTTATTTTCCTATTCTTTCTAAAGGTTTGACATTACCAAAGGTTATCTTGGGTCCATCTGAAGGTGCAGCCCAGCGGACAGCATTGCTAATTACTTTGAGTACTTCGCCCTGATAGAAAATAGGATAGCTTTCATGCCCCGGACGAAAGTAAAAAATCTTTCCTTTGCCGCGATGATAACAAAGGCCACTGCGAAAGACTTCACCACCTTCAAACCAACTTATAAAGACTAAAGCATCGGGCTCAGGAATATCGAAGCGTTCTCCATACATTTCTGTTGACTTAATTTCAATATATGGAGCAAGGCCTCTGGCTATTGGATGAGCAGGCTCAACCACCCAGAGCCTCTCTTTTTCTCCTGCTTCACGCCATTTTAAGTCACAACTCGTTCCCATCAACTTCTTAAAAATTTTAGAGAAGTGGGCAGAATGCAGGACAATTAAACCCATACCATCCAATACATGTTGGTATACTTTTTCAACTGCTACATCGCTTACCTCTTCATGAGCCATATGTCCCCACCAGATAAGCACATCAGTGTGAGTCAATATATCATCAGTCAAACCATGTTCTGGCTCATCCAGTGTAGCAGTACGGACACCTAAATCTGACTGTCCTTCTAAGTGTTTAGCAATGGCTCTATGTATACCCTCAGGATAAACCTTAGCCACATTAGAATCTTTTTTTTCATGCCGATACTCATTCCATACTGTAACCCGAATTAAATCTGACATTTTGCCTCCTTTTTTCATCCACGCTCTCTTAGACTTATCGAAGCTTTGCTGCAATCAAGCTTCATTTTCTGAATTTCCTTTCGTCTACTCATCTTTATTGCTTGTCTGAACAAAGTGAAAATTGACCTTGGTCATAAGACTACAAAGCCAGAAAACGATACTATTACTACCTTAAGTTAGCTATAAGGATCAGCCGCATCCCGAAGGCCATCTCCCACGAAATTGAAAGCTAATACGACAATAATAACAAAAAGTCCAGGAATGAAAAGCCAGGGAGATTGAGCAACGGCTCTTATGTTTTGGCCATCCTTTAAGAGCGTTCCCCAACTAACTGCCGGGGGACGAATGCCAAGACCAAGAAAACTGAGGGAAGTTTCCCCTAAGATCATCCAGGGTATACTCAGGGTGAGGTTCACTATAAGGTAACTTAAGAAAGAGGGAAGCAGGTGCCTAGCGATGATACGTGACTCGCTGCTTCCGCTGATCCTGGCAGCCACGACAAAATCTTCTTCTCTCAGTTCTAAGAGCTTGCCTCTCACCACTCGGGCTAAGCCAGACCAGCCTATGATGGAAAGAATAATGGTAATGCCAAAGTAAATTTTAATTGGCGACCAAAGTGGGGGTAAAGCTGCACTTAAGGCCATCCATAAGGGAATGGTAGGTATACATATTAAAAACTCTATGATTCTCTGGATAGTCATATCAGCCGCTCCTCCATAATATCCAGAGATTCCCCCTAGAATACACCCTAAGACAAAACTAATAGCCACCCCCACCAGACCTATAGATAGAGAAATACGAGAGGCGTAGATATTACGGGAAAATAAGTCTCTACCTAGTTTGTCCGTTCCAAATAAGAATATTGCACCTTCCTTTACCCTAAAAAGATGAATATCACCAGAGAATAGGTTCCAGAGCTTATACTCATCACCTCGGGTAAAAAAATAGATAGGATATTTTTTGGTCTTATCTAGAGTATATTTTCTGCGGAGAGTTACCGGGTCAGGGGTACTCTTCATTCCGTAGACGAAAGGTCGAAGATGGAATCCCTCCTCATCAAAGAAGCGAATTCTCTGAGGCGGGCAATAAATATACTTTGGATGACGTTTGTAGATGTTATAGGGAGAAGAGAATTCACAAAATAGGGCCACAACATAAAAAATAATCAATATACTACTCCCAAACAGGGCCAATTTATGCTTCTTAAACTTTCGCCACATAAGCTCCCACTGGGAAGCTATATAATATTTCTCTTCGGCGGCGAGTTTTTCCTTCTTTTCTCTTATCAATATGATCTTCCTTTCTCATATCTAATACGGGGATCTATCCAAACTAACAAGAAATCAGAAAGGAGAGTCCCTATTAGGGTTAGAACGGTTAAAAACATAATGGTACTTCCAGCTAAATACATATCCTGAGCCCTCAGCGCCGCAAAAAGCAGTGGTCCAGTAGTGGGCAGGCTCAATACAATAGCTGTAATAGTCTCTCCGGAGACAATAGCAGGAAGTACCCACCCAATGGTGCTGACGATAGGATTGATAGCTACTCTTACCGGGTATTTAAATAAGAGACGTCTTTCTGAAACTCCTTTGGCCCGGGCAGTAATGACATATTGTCTGCGAAGTTCATCCAATAAACAGCCTCGCATAACTCGAATGAGTGATGCTATGCCGGCTGTTCCAATAACTATGATGGGAATGGGAAGATGTTTCAACATATCGAGGAATTTGGCCACACTCCAGGGAGCCAACTGATACGCAGGAGAGAAAAGACCACCCGCACTGAGCCCAAAATATTTGTAAAAAACAAACATTAAGATTAAGGCAAGAAGAAAGTTTGGAGTAGCCAGACCAGCGAAACCACCTACAGTAAAGCTATAGTCAGCAATAGAATACTGATGTGTGGCTGAATAAATTCCAATAGGTATAGCTACAACATAAGTGAAGAGGAGAGTAAAAATAGATATAGCTACTGTTAAAGGTAGTCGCTCACCAATTAGCTTACTTACCGGCTCATTCCACTGAAAAGACCTGCCAAAATCACCATGAAGCATATTCCACATCCACTTAAAATATTGAGCATATACCGGTAAATCCAGGCCATATTGCCTTTCCAGTGAGCGAACCTCTTCTCTCTCAACTTGTTTACCAGTTGCCCTTAAGTGCTGTATATAAGTAGTTAAATAGTCACCCGGTGGAAGTTGAATAATAATAAATGTAACAATAGATACCACCCACAAGATAATAATCATATACAAGAATCGGCGGATAATGTAAGATAACATCTCTCTCCTCTCTATAACTACTGTGAGCTGTGGCTTCAATCAATGAAAACCACAGCTCACGCCTCATTTCCCTTTCGAGTCTAGTTAACTCTTCTTACTGTTTAAAGAAAAGTTGGTCTCCTAAATAAGCGAGGTCACACCAAACCTGCATTCCAGGGCCAAAAGCCTCAGGAACATTTCCCAGATTCTTGTTGGCTATATAGATTAGGGGAACCAGCCCTACAGTGCCGACCATGAGGACCTTATCAGCATGAAAATCATATATTTGTTGAGACAGTTCCTCATACTCTTTAGAACCGAATTCAGTCGCTGTTCTTAACTCTGCCCACTCCTCAAGTTGCTTAAACTCTTCTGGGGGTTCCTCACCAGGCATCTTGCCTCCTTCAAAATCTGCCAGAGTCTTTCTACCCGCCGCTATATCATCCTCTGCTTTTAGCCAGTCATGCCAAGAATGACCCCAGGCAACCGTTCCACCTGTACGCCAGCTTCCCGCTCCCATGAGATAGTTTGATATTTCCTCACAGCAATCTTGGTACATGGCTCCGATATCATGGTCATTAGACTCTACTACGCGCGTATTCCAAAGAACACTGTCTTCAAACTTGAGCAGCACCCTAAGTCCCACGTTCTCCCAATACTCTTTTACCAACTCCAGAAGGGTGGTTGGGGTAGCAACTTCCAATTGAGAATATTCAATAGCTAATAGCAAGGACTTGCCATCCAGTCCTAGACGGAAGCCGTCTTTATCGCGCTCAGTTAGGCCTGCCTCATTTAGAAGACGGTTAGCTGTATTTGGATCGTACTGGGCGTAGGCTTCTGCCCATTCTTTCTTATAGTAGCTAGTGGTAGGGAGAACCGTTAGCTGACGGGGCACACCAAGACCAAAATAGACAGTCTCATTAATTTCCTCTCGGTTGATGGCCAGGGATAAGGCCCGTCTGAACCTAACATCTTGATAGAGTGTTTGGCGCGCTGGATCATTTGGATAAGTTAAGTTAACCTCTAGTTTTACATCTGCTCCGTATGTACCGGGAATTGCTACCACCCGATAGCCCCCTTCCTCCTCATTCTCCTTATAGAGAGGATAGTTCTCTATCCTGGTTTGGGCATAGGCAACATCAGCCTCTCCAGCTATTATCTTCATCTGATATACTTCCGGGTCAACTATAGTGGCAACTATCTTATCTACATAAGGAAGTTGCTTGCCAGCAGTATCCACTTTCCAGTAGTAGGGATTTCGTACGTGAACCTTGTAGGAAGTGGTGAATTCTTCTAGAACCCAGGCCTGCATAGTGGGTCTATTGAGATCCTGTGTAGGTGTAAACCCAGCATGGTAATTAAAGGCCGCCTGCCAATTCTCAAAGCCTTCCTCCTTGGCTAGCTCATTTGCTTCAGGATTGTACTTTATGTGCCATTTCTTAAGGTAATGCTTGGGCATATATCCTTCATAAATACCACCCGCAATCCAGTTTGCCAATCTCATCTCCATCACCGGCCAAGGCTCATCCATTTCATAACGCACCGTATAATCATCAACTTTGACTACTCTCTTTAGGGCCTCCATATCCAGTCCTGCCCACCACGTTTCTACTCCCGTCGTCCAGTGCATATCCTCATACATAAATACGATATCGTCCGCGATAAAAGGAGCCCCATCCGACCACTTTGCCCCTTTTCTAAGATGCAAGGTAAAGCTCTTTTTATCAGCGGAGAATTCACCTCCTTTAGCCAAATCACCGACCACAGTTACGCCGCCATCCTCAGCCGAGACAAAGTGCAATAACCATGCACCACGATCTGCTGATTCTCCAAGATCATACCAGGGAAATGGGTCGGCAGCAAAGACATGGATGGTACCACCATACTGTCCGATCTCTTCTAATGGCTCTAAAACCGAAGGTTCCTCAGGAAGTCTTACCTCTACTGGCGGGAGTTCTCCTGCTGCTACCTTAACCCGAAGTATGGGCGCCTCATTATATGCCAGAGCTGTTGTTCCTACAAGGCACATTACTCCAACTAACAATAATACAATTAGTTTTCTTTTCATTTTTTCTTTTCTCCTTGCAATAGATTATTTGACGGTTCTTCGATTAACCTTCTCTTGCAAGCTAGATTAGTCTACCTACTTTCTCACCTCCTCCTGACTTTATTTTTAGCTCTTCCCTAAAGGTTCTTTTAACCCTAAATCCCTGCGTTTTTCCGGGCCAGCTCAAATGTCCTTCTGGCTAAATCACTTATCCTTACATCTGAATATCCAAAGACAGCGCTTTTGATCCTATCATTTAGAGGCTCCGACATCTCCTCTGGAATCCCCTTCGCCCCCTTTAATGCTCCAAGAATTGAACCCGCAGTCGCTCCGTTGCAGTCGGTGTCGTATCCACACATTACAGCAATAGATATAGTCTTTTTAAAGTCAAGCTTTCCCCAGATAATGCCTATTAAGACAAAAGCAAGGTTGGGAAGAGTATGGACAAAATGATATTTTCCATATCGTTTATTTGTCTTTTCCCACACCTCCTGCCAGTTATTTGCTTTTTTACTCCAACTTAGTACATTTCTTACCACTTCTGTAAGGCGAGATTTCTCTGGCACCTGGGACAAACCTGCATCAATTACCTTCTCCAAATCATTGCTTACCAGGGCGGCTGATATGGCTGCGGCGATGAACATTTCACCATATATGCCATTTTTTGTATGGGAAAGACAGGCATCTTTATAGGCTAAAGAAGCAGCTAATTCTGGATCTCCTGGAGCAATGTATCCGAAGAGATCGGCTCTTATTTGAGCACCTATCCACTCTCGAAAGGGATTACGATAGATAGCTGCGGCAGGGGATTTAAGACCTCTCACCAGGTTAGAGTAGGCTTGACGCTCAGCTGTATATACCATCTGGTAAGGAAGATTTGAAAGCCACTCCTGACCCACATCCTCTGTGCTA
>Ga0307438_1000764_pt1 | contig 22585 bp, 12 predicted proteins | sample SalMarWE160110MG_FD_202144 | JGI IMG/M metagenome (GOLD analysis project Ga0307438, IMG submission 202144) | Salt marsh sediment microbial communities from the Plum Island Ecosystem LTER, Massachusetts, United States - WE1603-110 | ecosystem: Environmental > Aquatic > Marine > Intertidal zone >... | reverse complement strand
ATAGTTGTTCATGCTTGTAGATAATGTCCAACTGCCAATTTGGCTTCCACCTACTGTTAAGTTGATGTGTTCATCACCATTTGTACCGCGTGCCCTTACGACTATACTATTTGATCCGCCGCCTCCGCTTGTGGTGGTCGTTGTATAACCGCCGCTGGTTGTGGTCGTACCTGCAGCTGTTGTCGTAGTTGCACCACCGCCACCGGAAACACTACCAAATCCTATACAACCTTCGCAATGCAGCCACTCGCTCCTGCCATCGCCGCCGCCGCACTCATTATTTTGCCATACTCCTGTATTATAGGTCTGGTCTTCCGCCTGACGGGTCGAACCGTTAACCGTGATATAATCTATCTGCACGTCCATGTTCTCTCCGTCATCATTATCGAAACAAACATTTATGTCGCCGCTATTGTTGGTTGAAGCAGAGTAATTCTGGTAACTTGTTGTTAGGTTCCAATCACCGATCGTATTGCCATCTAACGACAAGTAGATGTGTTCACCACCGCCTGTACCACGGGCTCTTACTACGATGGTGTTTGAGCCACCACCGCCACCACTTGTAGTGGTGGTTGTATAACCGCCGCTGGTTGTGGTTGTGGAGCCGCCGCCGCCAGTCGTGAATCCCTCATCACACGCCATCTGTGCAAAATTCCAAAAGCTTTGCTTCCACACGTTCCAATCGTGTCCTGCTCCCTGGATGATGAAATAGGTGTGGGGGATGTTATTACTATTGCAAAAATTGGATACCCTGTCATTATAGCTTCTAAGGTTATCATTGGTTCCAATGGAAAGAAACAACAGTTTTAACTGCTGTCGGGTAGTCGCGGGATTGGGAAACAGCCTGTCATTCGAATAAGTGTTGGGCGCAGATGAATAGCCGCCAATATAAGGGAATCTGCCCAGATTTGTCAACCCGATATTCAACGATTGTCCGCCGCCCATTGAAAGCCCGGACAACGCCCGGTGCTCACGGTCAGTATAAACGGAATAATTGGATTCTATATAGGGAATAAGGCTGTTGATCAAATCGTTCGTGAAAACTTCCCAACCATCTCCTGATCCCCCTTCGTCCGCATTACCATTCGGTAATACAAGCACAAAGGGATCGATTCTGCCATCTGCAATGAGATTATCGAGAATGACATGGGGTGCGCCGTTGTCGTACCACTCGTTATCATCGCCGCCGCCGCCGTGCAATAAATACATGACGCTGTATTTATTACTTGTTGAATACCCCGGAGGCAGGTACAGTCTCGCCCTCCGCTGGGTGTTTGTTGCCGAGGACTGGTAATAAATATAGCTGACCTGGCCCTTCTGAGTCGAACCCCTGGCCTGGTCATATCCTGATGGCGGCGTGCTTGCATCAGCACGGGATTTGTCAGATACCGGAAGAGTACCGCCTTCCATCTCCGGTCCTGTGGGTTGATTTTGACATCCCCAGAAAAAAACTATAAACGTTGCCAAACACACCATCCCCAAAACTATCATAAAACGCTTAAAATTCATATCCACTCCTTACTTTTATCTTTAAAAAATTGTTAATCCTTAACTACAAAAAAAATCTACTATTCTTACACCACCTTTCTACCTAAAACCTCCTTTCCTAGGATGCATACAAAAAAGGAAGGGTTATTCAAACAAGTTTATTCTTATCTGCTACAAACATTTTGCTATTAATATTAACAGAACCAGTATTTAATACTACCTTTAACAACTCCATAGCTTTTTACCCCCTTCTTTAATGTTTATTTTGCATTTCAGTATCGACGTAATAAAAAAACCTAATATCCACGCCTCCTATCTTACTTTACCAAACAACCACTTCGCTCACTTCTCCTCGGCTATCCAAATAAGAAAACAATCTAAATAAAAAAATTTAATATTATTATTAAATTAACACTACACTAGATCGTATAGACTACAACATTTCCCGATAAAGTCAACAAGGTGATTGTCTGATTTTGCCATAAGTAATTGGATGATATAACTTATAAATGTATTATTTCGGTTGCGCTCTTAAAGCACAACCGAATTAGGTTCTTTCATAAAAAAATCAAGATTTCTAAAAAACGTAAGCATCCGTTTTTTGCTTATCATAGTAATGGCAAATACCCAGCGTTTTCCACGCAAATCAATAGTAGTTATTCCACAAAAAACTTTTTCCTAAGGCGAATATCCTCTGATGAGCTGCCAATTTGAACTTCAAATTCGCCCGGTTCTACAATAAAGTCATTCGATTTAATATCATAGAATGATAGTTCGGATGCGGGGAGATCAAACGAAACGGTTTTTTGTCCACCCGGTTCAAGAGTAATGCGTTGAAACCGTTTTAACTGGCGGATTGGTACCTTGACAGAAGCTTTTACGTCACGAAAGTAAACTTGAACGACTTCGTCGCCTTTGTAGTTGCCGGTATTTTGTACGGTACATTGAATTTTAATGGAACCGTCCTTGCCAATTTCCTTAGCACTTAATCTTAAATTACTGTATTTAAATGTGGTATAGGAAAGCCCGTAACCGAATGGGTACAAAACGGGTTTTTCAAAATACATATAGGTACGGCCATGATTGATAATGTCATAGTTGGCGAAGGGTGGTAGCTGATCAGTTGACGCGTAGAATGTTTCCGGGAGTTTGCCGCCCGGATTAACATCGCCAAATAGAACATCAGCGATTGCCGTTCCGGTCGCCTGTCCGGTATACCATGCTTCGAGGATCGCAGTAGCATCTTTTTCCGTTCCCGAAAGAGCCACGGGACCGCCGTTAATGAGAACAATGATGATATTAGAATTTACTTGCGCGATCTCTCGGACGAGATTTCTTTGAACTTGAGGTAATGTAATATCCATTCTATCATTTTCTTCTTGAGAAATAAGGGGATGTGTTCCAAGAACAAGAATAACCAGATCGCTTTTTTTCGCAAATTCTTTCGCCTTATCAAAATCTTGTTGGCCAAGATCCCACACTAATCGCGCTGTTGCGCCAAGACTATTATCAAAATATTCGAATATGATTTCATACTCTTTTCCGGCTTTTAATTCTACTTCTACGTGGTTGGGTTTTTCCCCATGCTCGATCCAATCTTCAAATAACATTTGGTTGTCTAAATAAAGTCGCGCTCCATCGTCTGTTCTCGTTCCCAAAGAAAACACACGGGTTTCCGGGGGTATTATTTTCCCTGTCCAGCGAACCGAGAACTGATCGTTTGGTACCTCGAGCGCCGGGGAGTTTTCACCCCATCTAAAATTTATAACAGAATCGATACGAGTTAAAACGGGTAAGCCTTCCAAATTCATGTTATCAAAATATTGGCCAATCATTCCTCTTTTGCCAGAATCATCAATTTTTGCAAAATGCTTTGTTTCGATCGGTTTTGAAAGTCCACCACCAACCCCGCAGCCTTCTACATAGTTGATTTTAATCCCATAACTCGATGCTTTCTTTCTTATACCATCAAGTGGACTAATTCGAATATTGGGGTAACCACTATAGATTCCCAATTGGCACTCCTCTGCATTTGGTCCGATTACCGCAATCGATTTTATTTTATTTTTGTCTAAAGGTAAAATACCTTCATTTTTGAGGAGAACTATTGCCTTCCCGGCAGCTTCGAGTGCTAAATCACGATGGTCCTGACAGTCCAATTTTTCTTCCGGGATCATACTGTAAGGTAGGATTTCCGGAGGGTCAAATTCGCCTAATCGAAATCGTGCGGAAAGTACGCGTTTAAGCGCGTGGTCGAGGTCTTTTTCTTGAATTAATCCAAGTTCCAGGGCTTCATGCAAATAACGACTATAATATTCGCCGCAATTTAGATCACATCCTGCAAGAATGCCGCGCGCTGCTGCCTCGGCGCCTGTTTCATAGAAATGATGTCCGGAAACCATATCGTTAATGGCTCCGCAGTCGGATACAACATAACCTTCGAACCCCCATTTTTTTCGAAGAATGTCGGTCAGCAAATAATAATTGCCGCAGCATGGCTCTTGATTTAATTCGTTATACGCGCCCATAATAGAAAAAGCTTTACCCTCGACGATCGTCTGCTTGAAAGCCGGCATATAATATTCCCATAAACTGCGCATGTCCACATCTGAGGAGCCTGAATGGCGGCGTATTTCTTCATTGTTGGCAATAAAATGTTTTGGAGTTGAGACTGTCTTAAGGTAAAAAGGATGATTTCCCTGCATCCCCGTGACAAACGCAACACCCATTCGTGAAAGCAGATAAGGATCTTCACTGTAGGATTCTTCATTTCGACCCCAGCGTGGATCGCGTGCAATGTTGACAGTCGGGCTCCAATATGAAAGGCCTTTCCCTTCGATATTATTTTTAACACGTGCTTCATCAGAGATAGCTGTTGCTACTCGATGCACAAGATCAGGGTCCCAGGTTGAACCTAATGCGACCGCTTGAGGAAAAGAAGTTACACCTATATCTAAGACTCCATGCAAAGCTTCGCTCCAGTAATTATACTTAGAAACACCAAGACGGGGAATAGAATCTGAACGATTTGTTAGCTGACTTATTTTTTCGTCAACCGTCATCAAACCAACAATATCTGAAAGCCTCCCGTTATAAGAGTTTGGTTTGAAAACATTTATGATGACAGTATCGCTTACTTTCTTATTGCCGGATCCTGTGGTAGTTAATTTTAATAAATAATAACCAGCGCGAGGAAATGTAACTTTTGTAGTAGGTTTTGCAACATTGCGAAAACGAACCTGGGGATTGGCGGGACACGTCCATTCTACAGCGATATTCTCCCGGGAAACATTTCCCTTGAGTTGAATTGCCCTAGTTTTTTCCCAGTTTACAAATTGGTTTGTTCCGGCATCAATTTTAATTTCATGAGACTCTGAAACTAAAAGTAAGGGTATAAAAAGTAAAATTAAAGCCAATCTAATCAAGTGTTTTCTAGGCTTTTGATTCATCGCATCCTCCATTTTTTTGCACCTCATTTTATGAAATGATATAAAAAAAGGAATAAATGTCAAGATTGAAGTAACCACAAAGACACTAAGAGCACAAAGATTTAAATTTTATTTTTTTACTTGAACCCTCGAACCCTCTACACTACAAATTCAAAATTGTTATTGACGTTCCCTCTGAGCCATCAGGAAAACCGTCAAAAGATTCAAAGATAATTTTTGTGCCATCCGAAGAAATCGAAGGGGCTCCATCATAACCGCTATAATTTGAAAGTCGTTCCGGTGTACCCCCTGTAATTGGTATTCTATAAATGTTTGCTAATTCCAAATCAAAGTCGGTACTGAATATGATATATTGTCCATTCTGTGTAAAGCAAGCATCTGTTTTATCACCTGCTCCTGATGTTACTTTAAATTTATTTGTTCCGTCTGTATCCATAATCCAAATGTCCCATTGCCCTGTTTCAAATTTTTGATACAAAATTTTATCTCCATTTGGCGACCAATTTGGCTGACGGCAATCATCGGTTGAAGAAGTTAGCCCGATATACGCGGAACTCCCATCGATCTTGAATTTTGTAATGATTCCATTATCTTCCACATCTAATTCATGTGATTCAAAAACAACCCATTGTCCATCCGGACTTAGTGAGGGTTCGTAGGCAACAGTACTTCTTCTATCAGTTATCTTTATTTCATCTCCAGTTGAGCCGTTTTCCGGAATTAGATAAATTTCATCGTGTGGATCCCGTGATGAAGAAAAAACAATGGAGTTAATGGCATAGTTCCATGTCGCTCCCGGAAGATTTACATTTCCGCTTCCGTCTGATACTAATGTTGTAATCTGTCCCGATTGAAGATTATAAATATAGAGATCGGCAGGTTCTTCATTGTATCCATTTTTAAAGTTTGTAAAAACTATAGAATTGCCATCGGGGGAAAATGCCGGATTTTGCAAACTTCCACTAAGTGAAATATCAAGTGTTATTCCGCCATCATCTCTTAAAGAATCGCCATTACCAGGATCGGGCCCACCTGTTTCGCAGCTACTTAGCGTAATGAAGATTATTATAAATAATACTTTTCGCATATTCATTTTTATTATTGTATAAAATACCGAAGAAAATATTCAATGTCAAGATTGAAATCTCACACAGAGACAATAAATGGTTAGGACGTTAGGCGGCTAATTAGTTATAGTCAATTGGTAAATTGGTTTATTAGTAAAAAAAGTAAACTAATTCACTGATATACTGATTTACTGATATACTAAAGTCTCGAATCCACGATCCAACGAACCAACTATGTTTATACATAATATCGAAAAAAGAATTAAATCTCAATGGTAGTATTCAAAAAATGCTATAAAAACTACATCTCTTACACTGATATATGTATTTCTATGGATTTAATCCATTGATTTCTTGCAAAAGTTTTTCTCTTTTAAGGTACCAATTTTCAACAAACTCATAAGGTTTGTATTTGGGTAATAAATCAAGTATTTTTTGTAAGGAGTTAGGATTTCCAAAATTGTAATCAATGGAATCCATTTTGTTTTGTAGTTTCTCTCTGTGTTTTGTATACTTAAGGAGTTCGCCGGAATTATTCATTTTGTTTAATATATTATAGATAAAATATCTTATAGCGTTATTCCCTTTTTTTAAATCTGTTTCTATTGGTTCAAATTTGCCAGGTTTAAATTCCTCTCTTTTTTCGGTTGGATAGAGTAGCTTTTTAATTTTAGAATCTGTTTTCGAAGATATATAGATCTTATATGGATTGAACGCAAGCATGCCAATTAATTTGAATAATGAATAACATATACTTTGTATTCGTGGGGTTATTAAAATTGGAAAACTTTGTTGTTCTTTGCTATTTTTATATAGTGTCCATATTTCTTGAGAGTAAGGATATATCCATAGGTCTGTAGTAATGTATTTCATTATGAAATTTACATTATTAAAAGAAAAGCGTAATTGTATTGCGTTATCTAATAATTCTGTATTTTTGTATTTTATATCAGCTCCAAGGCTTTTTTTAATTGTTTTGATTATTTTTTTCTTTAGATTTTTGTCGTTAAGGTCTTTTTTTATACTTTTTAATACTTTGGTTTTTGATGAGATGATACTATTTACGATTTCATTTTCTAATGGTAAGTCCGAAAAGAATAAATAGCTACTGTGAGTTAAAAGGCCAAGAGAATTATCGTTCTTAATAAAACTCGTGTTTAATATACTGTCAATTAAAACTGGATCGAATCTTATCTTACCTATACCTACTTCGCATAGCAAATAGTTTAATTCGTATCTAGAAATGACGGGATTTTCTTTAAGTAGTTTTTTTATCCTGGTTTTAAAATATATTGATATTTCTTTACCGCTAAGAGTATAGATTCCTTCCGTAAACGCTTTTTTGGCTATAAGTTTTAATTCTTTCATTTTTTACGGTTATATTATATAATATAACCGTAATATTAGATTTTTATAACCCACAGTTATTATATAATAACTGTCACTTAATGTCAAGTTTGGACTTGACAAAACTACCCATTTTATGTAATATACCGGACATAATCCGGTATATTACATAAAAGAGGTAGTTTGATAATGATTAATAAAAAAACATTAGGGCCAGTTAGTGCGAAGTTAATTGCTTCGTTGTATGATATCAATAAATCGATATTCACAATAGCTAATGTAATGGATATAACGGGTTTAAGCAGAACCAAAGCGGCGGACCTTACTAGTGAATTAGTGAAGAGGGAGATTATTGTTCGCATAAAGGGAGGAAAGTTTGTGATTATCCCTCAAGAATTGGGAGGGCATACCAAATATATTGGCAATTGGTATGTCGTTGCGAGGGAAATTGTAAATAGTCCTGATTATTATATTTCGTTTTATAGCGCAATGGAAATACATAACATGGTTACACATCCAATAACAAAAGTTTGTATATCGACACCAGTCCAGCAGTATAAAAAAATATTAGATATACGAAATGTTGCATTTGAGTTTATATATACAAGTAAGCAGAATATTTGGGGTATAGGCAATTACTGGGCTACTAAATCCGAAAGAGTTAGAGTTAGCGATATTGAGAAAACTATTATTGATTGTTTGTATCGACCAAAATACTGTGGAGGTGTTTTAGAGGTAGTCAAGGGGATTTGGATTCAAAAAGACAAAATAGATTTTGATCGTCTTTTAAATTATTCTTTAAAATTTGATAAAAATATAGCAATCAAAAGGTTGGGTTATGTTTTAGAGATGTTGGATTTAACCAAATCAAAGTATTTAAACAAATTACGCGTTAAAGCAAACAACAAGTATTATGTATTGGATCCTTTGTTGCCTACCGATGAGACTTTTAAAAATTCCTGGAAAATTATTGCTAATATTGGACAAGAGGAGATTCGAAAGGCGGTGAGCACTTAAATATGATAGAGTCTAGAGGATTATTTGCGTTGCAATCAAGATTGACAAGAGGCAAGAAGACTATTCCTGTAAAATCACTTGAAAAAGATTATGTGCTTTCATGGCTACTTATTGGTATTGCTGAGTCAGAATTGTGTAAAAGTGTAACTTTTAAGGGGGGTACTGCGCTGAAGAAATTCTATTTCCCTGATTATAGATTTTCCGAAGATTTGGATTTTACTTTATTAACGGAGATGTCTTTAAAAGAAATAGAATTACAATTGCAAGAAATTTACAAAATTGTATTAGATGAATCGAGTGTAAGGTTGGCTTTAAAAAATAGTGAAAAACATATAAATGGTTATACTTTTTATATTAATTTTTCAGGCCCTCTAGACGCTGATATTAAAAGAGGGGAAATTAAGGCGGATTTTACCATAAAAGAAAAATTGATTTTCGAGCCTTCTTTTAAGAAACTCTTGCGTAGTTATGATGAATATCTGGATATGCCTAAAAACATAAAGATGAAGGTCTATACTTTAGAGGAGATATTTATTGAGAAAATTTTAAGTGTACTCGATAATGCAAGAAGAGAGCCAAGAGATATATATGATTTGTGGTATTTATTAAAGAATAAAAGTTTGGATTATGAGTTATTGGCTAAGCCTGTCCTAGAAAAAGGACGTTTTAAAAAGATCATTTCTTTTGATTTTGAAAAAGAAAGAACAGGCGTATAAAAAATTATGGGAGAAAAGGCTTGTTTATCACATAATTGATCTGCCTATTTTTGAAACAATCTATCGAGAATTAAAAAGGTACTTAAAACCTATTGCCAAAAATATTAATGATTTGTTGTGATTAAGTACAATTGAAGCCAGATCTTAATCTCTGACAATCTCATAGATTCTTCGAATCAGTATAATTGGGGTCATATCTCAACACTTGACAAAATTTTTCAGTAGTTAGAAGTTGGAAGTTAGTAGTTAGAACAAAACAAAAATCTCCGTGTTTATCAGTGTTAATCCGTGGCAATATTTATTATAGTTGGTTCGTTGGATCGTTGGTTTGGGAATTGTAAAAACTACCTAACGACCCAACCACCTAACGTCCTAACGATTTTAAAATTAACCCTCGCTACACATCAAACGGTACGGACAGAAGGTGCAGTAATCGCCTGCATCGGGTGAGAAAGAAACCTCCGGGGTTATAATCTCATTTAATATGAAACCCAATGATTCAAGGAATAATTCCACGTTTTCAACAGGGAGGATATTTTTTTCGTGCGGTTTTCTTATATTGAAAATTTCTGCCTGAATTTTATCGATTGGTAAATTTTTGTTTTTCGAATAAAGATAAACATATATTGGTAATTGTAACGTTCTTATTTTTTTCTTGATTATATCCCGGCTAAGTTCAGCTTCGCTATTTTGTTTTTTAGCAGGCATTGTTATGGTTCCGGTTTTATAATCGATTACATGAAAGGTGCCGTCAATTTCTTCTGCCCTGTCAATCCTGCCCTTGAGTTTAAAGGCTTCGCCTAAGGCATCGCCTTTTTTTAGTTCCGCTGCTACAAAGACCCCGGAAACCGGTTCTTCGAGGTCTCTTATGAAGATATCCGTATCGAGTGAGCGCAGGTTTTCATATTCGATGAAGCGCATTAAGGTTCTCCCTATAATTTCTCTCAGGAGAATCTGCCCGCCTCCTTCACTAAATTCCCTTTCGAGTTTTTCTTTTAATTTTAGTGAGAAATCGGATATATCGATTTGAATTTTTTTACCGGTAAATTGATTGTAATAATCTTTTAAGAAATCGTGTATGAATTTTCCTATCGTGCTTCTCTCGATTTCCTCTTCGATATCCATGTATTCTTCGAGTTCAAGGACATACCTGTAATAAAACTGCAAGGGACATTTTATATACGCGTCTATCTTTGTTGGAGAGTACTCCAGATTTTTTAACTTTTCCAGAACTTTTTCGCTCTTTTTGATTTCTTTTTCTTCCGGAATTTCTACGGATGGTTTAAAAATTCTGTTATCGATAATTTGATTTTCTTTGTTTTTTTCTTTATCCCAGAGAATCTTCTCGATAAATCTTGATTTTATATTTTTATCTACGTCCCTTAATTTCCCTTCCTTATATATTAGATGAATTTTTTTACTACCGCTTACTAGCCTGTAGAAATTATGCGCGTATATCGATTCGTTTTCTTCATAGCCGGGAAGTCCTATTAGCTTCCTGAGTCCATGCGGAAGAAGGGGATCGAATTTGTGTAAAGTGGGCATAATGCTTTCATTGACGTCGAGTAATATTATTTGCTCGAAATTCAAATTTCTGCTTTCAAGCATTCCCATAATCTGGATTCCTTTAAGAGGTTCTCCTATAAAGGGTATTCGAAGTGACAAAAGATAACTTTCAAGTAAAGTGATGATATCAAGGTTGTCTCCGAATTTTACGTTTGAGAAAAGAGATTTTTTTAGCTCTTCGAGTTTTTCGAAAATCGTTCCGATAAATTGATTGTTCAGAGGGTATCTTCTAATGTTAGAATTTTCATAGATAAAAGAAATAAAATCGTGCAGTTTCTCCGAACCGCTCTTTAATGAATCGATCCCGTTAAAAGCTTCTATCGAAAGAGAATGTATTTTTTTAAGTAAATCGATCATTACCGATAATGATTCTGCGTCGGTAAAGTGTTTTCTGAAATCTTCTTTTGATATTAGTTTGAATATTTCGCCCAATAAGAAAAAATTCCTGGCTTTTTCCCTGTTTGCCGATATCAATGTCTTTTCGAGCCGGTTAATAAGAACACTGAAAGGTTCTTTGCCTTCGGGGGTTTTTATTGTTTTTATCCAGGGGTGTTGTATTAGATTCAAATAATCCTTGATATAGTAAAGAGTCCTATCCTTATCTTTCTTTTTTGTTCTTTGCAGAGAAAAGATGTATTTAAGCAGGTTAAAGAGCGAAGTTCTTTTTAAGGGATATCCCATTGTTATGTTAAAATCATTTTTGTTGGTCCGGATTATTTCGGATATAAGAGGAATAAGAGAACTTGAATCCGGCAGGACGATTGCGGTATTTTTGTCTTTTTCCTTGAAAGTTGATAGTATTTCCTCGGCGGTCAACATCTCCGAATGCGTATCGAAACACTGATGTATTTCAAGATGAGGCTTTTCGATTACGGTTTCACTACTGATACCGGTAAATTTCACCCCCCAATCCCGTTCCCATTTCTTGTGAAAATAGAAAGGTGAGGTTTTGGGTACGATTCCTTTAACGTCTTCGGACTGGATTATTATATCGGCTTTTCCCTGTGTAAAAAGGTGTTTCATCATATTTTCTTCAGATTTGTTTAAAGCGTAAAACCCGGCAAAGATTATTTTTTCGAAGGGAATAAGTCCGGATATTTTTTCGATATTTTCCGAAGTGAAGCGGTAAACTTCTCCCCTGTAAGTTAGATTGTTTTTTTTCAGGAAATAGTAAAATTTATCCCTGATAAGCCCGAAGTGCTTCCAGAAATCTCTAGCCCACGCTAAGAAAAGTTCATCATAATCGGTTAGCTCATCTGTGTTTATTTCTTTTCGGGACTGGATCTCGAATTCTTCCATTGCGCTTAGAATTTTTCTCCCCCAGTGAATATAGTTATTGAAGGAGCTGGTTAGTTTCATAAGAGGACTTTTTTCATCAGGTGAGCTTTCTATAATTGCTCTGTACATCAGATAAATAAGGTCGAAGTCTCCCTTTGGTATTCGCTCATCCCGCGTACTTGCGAAGAGATACTGCATCCATCCGTCAATAGAGAACCGCACGGGCGGTATGAACGCGCCGGGGATTTTTTTCTTTAATGATTCAAGAAAGAAATGTGAAGGTCTGATCCCCGGAAAAACTACACAGATAGAAGAAAAATCGGCTGTGTCGTGATTCTCGCAGACATAATCGCTTAAAGATTCAATAAAGTTTTCCGAAAAGGGAATTTTCAGCAGTTTACTCAAATCTTATGACCTCCCCGGAATTAAGGTTTACTATGTATGTATTAATGTTTTTATCGGGGAAATATTCCGTTAAAACTTCTTTATAACTTTTGAGCTGTTTTTTCCAGGTGGATGAGGGTTCTTCTCCCGATTTGAAATCGATAATTTGAACTTCGCCTGTTTTAAAAACCACTCTGTCGAGTCTATATAACTTGCCGTCTCCTGAAATTATTTCTTTTTCTCTAAAGGCCTTAACGGCTGGTGAGAACCATTCTTTTATTTCCTCTTTTTTAAATATTTCTTCTATAGTTGTTTTTACTTTTTCTCGGAAAAGTTCTCTTTCTCCGGGGAAAGCAAATTCGTTTAATGCCCGGTTTATTATAGAATCGATGTTTTCAAGATCGTTTGAATTTTTTATGTAGAACAGGACTTTATGAAGAATCTCTCCCGTTTTACGGGATTCGTTGATTTTATTATTCATTAAAACGTATATATCGTTTTTTTTCATCAACAATCTCGAAGAAGCCTTTTCTACGCTTTCCCTGTCTTCTATTTTCATTTGTAAATATTTTAAAGGTAAGCCGCCTTTTGTATTTTTATCCGTTACTTTTTGCCCTGGTTTTCCTCTCTGGTATGAGTCTCCCGTGAGGTGCCCTATAAGTATTTCTTCCCACAGATCCGAATAATTTTGAGGTTTTTTATCGGGTAAGAAAACATGGAGTTCATATATTGCTCTGCTCAGAGCCACGTAGAGGTTGTTGGTTTCTTCGAAAGTTTCGTTTTGTTCTTTTTCTATGATTTTTCTTTTAATTTTTTCTTTCATTTCTTCGTTGTCTTCAGGAAGAATATCGCTTTTGATTTTGATGATTCTTTTAATTCCGTTATATTCTATAACGACTTCGTTTTTATCCCTGTCTATCGGTATATAAATAAAGGGCAGGATAACGACAGGGAATTCCAGACCTTTTGCGGAATGAATGGTCATTATTCTTATGGCTTCCCTTGACTCGGGCAGGAGGATCGACGGGGGGTTTTCATAATTCTGCTGTCTTTCCCACTCGAGCAGCATTCCTTCTATGGATGTTATCGATTTTTCTTCCAGGTTATGTACGAATTCGAGGAAAGATTCCAGAAAGCTCTCAGAGCCCTCACAATTTTCGGGTATCTTAAAGACCCTTATTATATCGCTTGTAATATCATAAACAGGCAGGAATCCCGCATGGGTAAAGAACGTTTCTATATAATTTATCCAGATTTCCGGGAATCTTTTTTTGAACTGTATATAATAGGGGATATCGGATACACAATCTTCCGCAAAATTTCTTATATCTTTTTCGTTTAATCCTGTTTGTTTGCCGAAGAATGGACTTAAAACTAAGCCCAGAAAAGAGGTGTTATCAAGAGGATGCGCAAGGAATTTTAAAGCGGAGAGTATTCCTTTTACTGCCGGGTTGCTTGAAAGGTAGAGTGTTTCACCGGAGACAACGGGATAACCCCTTTCGCACAGGTACTGCGTTATTTCTTTTGCCTCCGCGTTACGCCGTACAAGAATTGCTATATCTCCTTTCTCGTATCCCCGGGAGAGTACCTCATCGATTGTTTTTTTTAGTTGGTTATTCGCGGAGAGAATAATATCTTCTATATTTTTACTTTCCGGGTGAATTTTTTTTATTGAGACAAAACCTTCCGGAGTTTTTTTCTGTTTTGTTTCGGGGATTTTCTGTTTTACCGTATCCGTATAAAAACCACTCTTCTTTCCCATTCTTTCCTTAATTTTCTCCGGTAGGCAAGAGAAAACTTCTCCCAGGAAATCGACTATCGCCGGGGTGCTCCGGTAGTTTTTATCGATATACTCGGAGTTTTTTTCATCCGTACCAATGGAAGCAAATATATCCATAGGGATACCGAAGAGTTGTACGTCTCCTCCTCTCCACTGGTATATTGCCTGTTTCGGGTCGCCGACGTAAAAGAAGGAGCCCCCTTCGGAAAGAGCGTTGTCGATTAAGGGGACAAGGTTTTGCCACTGGTTTTTGCTTGTATCCTGAAATTCATCGACGAGATAATGAAGAAACTTTTCTCCTATTCTGTAAAATATAAAAGGTATGCTGAACTCATCGAACAGTATTTTTAGTTCTTTGTTAATATTTTCTATGAATCTTACCTTCTGTTTTTCTCGGATATTCTTTAATGTTTCGTTGTAAATCTGGTAAATATCTATCTGGTAATTATGTTCTCTTATTAAACTGTGCTGGTAATAATCAAAGACATATTTTTTAAGCTCGCTGAACAGCCGGGTGAATTCTTCTGGGTCGTCTTTAAAGCTTTTTGTCAGAGCTCCTTCCGAGTTTTTTTTCATGTAAGAGCTTTCAAGAAGTTTATCTATGTTGCGTGTATTTACCGCTTTATCGAGCGCGGCCAAAAACCGGCTGTGAATACCGCTTCTGAGCCTCGAGTACTCGAGGATTTCTTCCGCGAGGCCAATGGATTTATTAAAAGAGATGGCGATATCTTTATCGAGGCTGGCAAGGTCCTCCGGTGCTTTTTCGAAAAATACATTTTCATTCACCTCATATTTCTCGAGGCGGTCCATTCCTTTCCTTAAAAGCCCGTGGAAGTTCCAGCTTATCTTTCCTCCTGTTTCTATTCTATTTATGATGAAATCACTTAATTTCTTTCGCAGGATTTTATTTTCTTCGACTGATTGTATTATTAATGAAGTGGCAAAATCTTTATAGTAATTCGAATCCATAATAAGCTGGGATTCCGGAGTTATGCCGAGCTCAATAGAGAAAGCTTTGACGAGTGAATTAACGAAAGAATCTATGGTCCTGACGGAGAAATCGCTGTAATTATCAAGAATGAAATCTATTAAATCCCGGGAGTGTATATTCTCATCTGTTAGGGCTTCTTCTTTTAGTAACCCGAGAATTCGTTCTTTCATTTCCGTTGCAGCCTTATTGGTGAAAGTTATTGCGAGAGATTTTTTTAGATTTTGATTGTTCTCTTTAAGTAAATTTTTGTACCGTGTGGAAAGGCGGTATGTTTTACCTCCTCCCGCTGAGGAAAGGAGACTTATTAATCTATGATTTTCGTTCATTTGATTTAAGGATAAAATCCGAGAGGGAAATGTCAAGAGCTTCGTTTTGTAAATATATTTTAGCGGAGTTTTACTTGACAAAATTTTGTTTTATTTTATTCTTGATTTGTTTCTTTTAAAAAAAGGAGGTTGTTTTGTTATATAAAAATATCAGAATGTATTTCTCGGGATTTGTTCTTTGTTTAGTATTTTTATTTACTCATTCTCTTTATGCCGATTGGGCGACCGCGACTGTTCCTACCGGGAGTGTTCCCTATGCGGTGTGCATAAATCCCATTACGAACAAGATTTATGTTACAAATGTGTATAGTAATTTTGTAACTGTGATAGACGGTGCGACGAATGATACAGCTATTGTTAATGTCGGAAGTGAGCCTTACGCAATTTGCGTTAATCCCAATACGAACAAGATTTATGTCCCGAATAATCAGAGTAATAATGTGACTGTTATAGATGGAGAGACGAATACTACGAATAATGTAAATGCCGGAGGTCATCCCGGTGCGATATGCGTAAATCCCGCTACGAACAAGATTTATGTAGCAAATGCAAGTAGCGATAATGTAACAGTGATAGACGGACAGACGGATAGTACAACAACCATTGGTGTTGGTGCCGGAAGTTTCCCATACGCGATATGTGTAAATCCAAACACAAACAAGATTTATGTAGCAGCCTACGGAATTGACAGAGTGACAATTATAGATGGGGCAACAAATGATACAACCAGTGTTGCTGCCGGAGATGTTCCCAAGTCGATATGCGTTAACCCGAATACCAACAAAATTTATGTTGCAAATCAAAATACTCATAATGTTACTGTTATAGACGGTGAAACAAATAACGTGACAAATGTTAGTGCCGGATATTATCTCAACGAAATATGCGTAAACCCCAACACAAATAAGATTTATGTTTCGAGTCAACATAGTGATGAGGTAATTGTTATAGACGGTGCAACGAATAGTACAACTGCTGTCGGTGTAGGAGATGAGCCTCGTGGAATAGCGGTAAATCCCAACACAAACAAGATTTATGTGACAAATACGAATAGTGGTACAGTGACGGTTATAGATGGCGCAACGAATAGTACGAGTACTGTTGTTACCGGATTGGGTACTGCTGCGGTAGGGGTAAATCCGAATACGAATAAAATTTATGTTGTGAACCAGGGCGGCAGCGTGACTGTGATAGATGGAGCTGATTTTTTAACCAGTTCTGTTTCGGTTAGAGCTATACCTGAGGCGATCGGTGTAAATCCCAACACAAACAAAGTATATGTGGCAAATTTTTCCGATGGTAGCGTAACGGTAATAGGCGGAGAGACGAATTCGATTGACACTACTATTGACGTTGGAGATTCCCCCCAGGCAATCTATGTAAATCCCAACACAAACAAGATATATGTACCAATTTCTGACACTGATAAATTAAAGGTGATAGACGGAGAGACCAATTTAACTGACTCTGTTGATGTTGGAGATCATCCGTGGGCGGTATGCGTAAATCCCAACACAAACAAGATTTATGTTGCAAATCAGTCAAGTGACGATGTGACGATAATGGACGGAGCTACCCATTCCACCACAACTGTTCCCATTGGAAATTATCCTTATGTGATCGGGATAAATCCTAACACGAACAAGATATATGTAACAAATTTTGACAATGTAACGGTGATCGATGGAGAGACCGATTCGACCGAAATTATTCCCGTTTTATTTGGACCTATTGCAATTTGTGTAAATCCCAATACAAATAAAATATATGTGGTAAATAATGCCATTGACTATGTAACGGTGATAGACGGATCTAATAATTCAACCATTACTGTTGACGCTGGTGATATGCCTTATGCGATTTGTGTAAATCCCAACACAAACAAGATATATGTGGCAAATTTCCTCAGTAACGATGTAACGGTGATAGACGGATCTGATAATTCAACCATTACGATTTCTGCTGGAGAAGGGCCTCATGATATCTGTGTAAATCCCAACACAAACAAGATATATGTAGCAAATCATTACAGTGACAACATAACGGTGATAGATGGCCAAACTAATTCAAGCATCACTGTTGATCCTGGAAGTGGCCCCAATTCTATATGCGTAAATTCTAACACAAATAAGATATATGTGACAAATAGTGTTAGTGATAATGTAACGATAATAGATGAAGTGGAAGAATATGCTTCTCCGCTTACTTCAACCATTACTCCACTCACCGATAACGAAACTGGAGATCAGCTTCCTTTATTCTCGGGAACTGCAGTTAATTCCAAAAGTCCAAATAATTCTAATATCATGAAGGTTCTTTATCAGTTTGAAACAACGCAGGGCGAGTGGTTCGATGCGACAATTACATCAGGCGGAGGTACGGATTCTGTAAGTTGGGGCGCAACCGCGCTTAATTCCCTCCCGATTGGATTTCATTCTCTGTATGTAGTCGCGCTAGACAGTACCTCAGGGACAATAAATATGACGGAGGATTTTACCGGCAGCATAACACCTTATTATTTTCTTGTTAAAGGTTCTACTTCCGGAATTGAAATTCTCGAAGATCCAAGCAATTTGATGCTTTCGATTTCTAACGCTGGGGTGATTAGTGCTAGTGCCATTATCAATTACTATTTACCAGAAATAAAAAATGCCGGAAGATTTACTCTTAAAGTCTGCAACGTTTCCGGGAGTGTTGTAAAAACGCTTGCTGATAATGTTTATATTCAGGGCAGTTATACAACAACTTGGGATGGTACAGGCAGCAATGGCTTACCATTACCGAACGGTATATATTTTTATAACCTCGAGGCGGATAATTTAAAATCGGTAACACAAAAAACTGTACTGGTGAGATAAGTTTATTTAGGGTATAGTATTTAGGGTATAGGGATAGGGTTTAGTAAAAATAACAAATAGAAAATCTTGTCTATCTGCATTCATCTGCGTTCTGATTTAGATACCGGGTTCCAGTAAGAAAACTACAATTTCCACATGTACTACATGTGAAACATTAGGTAGGTGAATTGGGATACGATTTTTCCACTATTGACTTATTCGAGAAAAATGCTTATAGTTAGTAAATAAGGGGGGTAAAATTTTATTAGACGATTTAGAAAGTTCAAAGTTTAAGAAAATCAATCTGGAAGATTTTAAACAAATATTGGAAGTTCTGCCTGTTCCCATAGATATTGTTGATACGGATCTAAATATACTTTATATGAATGAGGTGCTTAAGAATAAAGTCGGGAGAAATGCCATCGGAGAGAAGTGTTTCGAGGTATATAAAGATGACAATATTCAATGCCCTTTTTGTCCAGTGAGAGAAGAACTTACAGTTGGAGAAAGTAAAACAATTGAATCGGATGGAGCTTTTGGCGGTAAAATAATCAAAATAAAACATAAGGTAATTGAATTAAGAGGAAAAAAATATATTTTAGAAATTTTTGAAGATATCACGGATGCCATAACCGATGATCTCACCGGATGCTATAACCGGAGAAAACTAAAGGACGACCTTAAAGAGGAGCTTACTCGTGCCAAGAGGTACGATAACGAATTATCTCTTTTAATGGTTGATATTGATTGGTTTAAGGAATACAATGACTTTCACGGACATCAAGAAGGAGACAAATTACTCATAAGATTGGTCCGGAAATTTTCTTATAATATAAGATTCACCGATAAATTATATCGTTTCGGAGGAGAGGAATTTGTGGTCTTACTTCCGGAAACCGGTGAAAAGGAAGCAACAGAAGTTGCAGAAAAACTCCGCGAGAAGGTTGAAAAAAAGAAATTCGAGGGAGCAGAAAAAAGTCAGCCTAATCAGATCATCAGTGTTAGTATAGGGATTTCCAGTTATCCGAAAAACGGAAGTTCTTCAGTTGAAGTTATACATGCTGCCGATGCTGCTCTTTATGATGCAAAAGCGTCCGGAAAAAATATAGTCAAGGTCGCAAAAAAATAATATTTAATCATTCCAGCGCTATCCAGTCCGTTTTTACCCTGCTCCATTCCGAAATTGTGTGTCCTATATCTATAAAAAATTTCTTTATTTGTGTCTCTTTATAACCCAATATATCTTCCAGAATGGGAGTAAGTATACTAAGCGCACTGTCGGAAAGTACTGTTCTCTTTGAAATATGACCAAGATAAGGTGAAGAAGAAACGGCTATCGGATATCCTCCGTAAGCATTAACGTGCAGCATAACATGTAAATCGGATGAGCCGTCTCCTACATATATTATTCTATCACGTGGAATTTTATTCTTTTCTCTGAGGGAATCCAGATTGGTTACCTTACCCTGCCCCGCACCGGTTCTTTCTATACTTTGAACAGTCCCCTTCTCGTCGTATATAAAAGTAGTTCCGATGATATTCTCGGGAGGCAGGATACCTTTTAAAGCAGTTTTTATAATCTCAACCGGACAGGCGGATATGACATAACAGTAAAATTTGTCTTCTCCTATGCCCTTTTCCAGGACTTTCATTAATTTGGAGACGTCTTTTTTTAATTTTATATCTTGCGCGACTTCTTTAAAAAGTTTTTTTGTCACTTTGCCTTTATAATCCGGATCGGTAGTAATAAGTTGGGCGAGCTCTCCGCCCAACTGGACTATATTCCTTTCCCTTACCCTGACAAGTTTTTCCTCGAAGGTTTCCTCGTCGATTCCTATTTTCCCACTTAGAATGACACCTGAATCATCAAAACTTAATGTTTTGTCGAAGTCGCAGATGAACAGGTACCTTTTCTGTCTTTTGCTCATTCTTGAAAATCTCCTTTATTTTTATACTTTATAGATAAGCTACTACTCGCAAAAACGCAAGCTCTATTTTGAAGATTCTTCGAATCTAAGTTGAATAGTTGAATGGTTTTTTTGGGATTTAGGATTTTGGATTTTGGGGTTGGGATTTAGTAAAAACAAACAAAAATTTTTCTTTATTCGCGCTATTTGTGCAATTTGTTGTTCCTCTTAGTTTTGGTGTGTGGTGGGGTAATCTTGTGATAATCTGTATAATCTTGTGGTTATAAAATGAGGTGGGTTGGGATTCTTACTTCTGGCTTATTAATTTTGTTTGTATTCTCAGCTAGCATATGCTTTTATTTCTTTCATTAACATTCTATCTTTAAACTTTTCAGGTAAATCCACTATTTGTTGTCGATGTACATCTATTTCAGCAAGAATAAAATTTTTTTTCTTTTCAGAGCAAATAAATTGACTGGAAAGTGTTTTAAAAAGATCATTGACTTCAGAAAATTCGATCTCATGCGCAATTATATATGCATCATGAAGATTTTTAATTTCTTGTTCCGCATGCTTATCAAATAAATTTTTAATAGAATGTGTTTTTAAAACCAGTTCAACCTCAGGCAAAGAAAAAATTTGCTCCTCACTCAGAGATTCCTTGATTTCCTTTAACCAATCCGCATGTGTAATTTGATTAAGATTCATTCTCTTCCAGAAATCTTTAATTTCAGGTACATGAGAAAACAATTCTGAAAACTGCCGGTATATCTGACCTACTTTTTCCTTAGTCTCGATTGCCTTTTCGAGAATTTTACCGAGAACCAATTCGGAATTAGGACTCGCCATCCTCAAACCTCCTTAATTAAGGTTTCTATATTTATAATTGTATTCAATTGTAACATTAATGTCAAGTATAAAAATTATTGAAAAACACTATATAATTCTGGTATACTAGTAATAAGTAAGAAGTAGAGAGCAGTAAACAGTCAAGATTCAGGTATTAGATCGTTTTAGGATTAGGAGATAAGTTGAAAGTCGAGCAAGGATTAAGAAAAAACACTTACCACTTAATCCATAATCCCTGAACTGCTATCTTGAATTGCTTCTAATCCTATTTGAATCTGCGTTCATCTGCGTACAATTATTGGGTGTGGGGAAGCTCTGTGTCCTCTGTGGTAAATTTTTGTTTTTGCCAACGAAAAACGAATACACCTATTACTGCTCCACTCATGTCCACAAGAATATCAAAGCCATCATCCCATCCTATTGGACCTTGTCCTGATATTAACTGAATTGATTCTTGCAGTATGGATATGCCTAAAGCGATTAAAACTACTATAATCGGAGAAATTAGTTTCTGTTTATTTGAAAAGACAGACGATGCAAGCCACGCAAGCACACCATAAAGAATGAAACGCGCTGCTATATGAGATATATCTGTGTGAAAAAGCCAATCAAATCCCGTTCTGTAAGCGGGGGAGAATTGACGTATGAGGTAAAACGGAAAAAGCATCCCGATGCTTAATAAAATTAATAGTATTAAAGCTGTCCTTTGTTTCATGGTCTAATCTATACGATAATACTTTCGAGTCAATGCTAGATATCAGATACCAGGTTTTAGGGCAAACATTAGGATTTTGGATTTAGGGGTTGGAATTTAGTTAAAACAACAAAATTTGGTTTTTTTCTCTGTGTCTCTGTGTGAGAATAATTTGGTGTGTGGTGTGGCTTTGTGTCCTCTGTGGTTACTTTTGTTTTCCTCTCATCAATTTCAGCATCAAAGCCTTCTGCGCGTGCAGACGGTTTTCCGCCTCATCGAAAACAACCGAATGCGGTCCGTCAATCACCTCCGCCGAAACCTCTTCTCCTCTTATCGCAGGCAGACAGTGCATAAATATATAATCCTTATCGGCACAGGAGGCGACTTCTTTATTAACCTGAAAAGATGCAAAAGCTTTTCTTCTTTCTTCCGCTTCGTCTTTAAAACCCATCGAAGCCCAAACATCGGTATAAATAACATCAACTCCGTCCGCGGCTTCCCTCGGGTCGTTAGTAATAGCAATCGAACCACCGGAAGCAGATGCTAATTTTTTAGCTTCTTTTATAATATCTTTATTCGGCTCATAACCTTTCGGATGGGCAACTCTGAAATCCATTCCCATAAGCCCGGAGGCTAACAGCATTGAATTGCAGACGTTGTTGCCATCGCCAATGAATGCCAGCTTCACATCTTCAAGTTTCCCCTTCTTTTCGTATATTGTCTGGAAATCCGCAAGTATCTGGCAGGGATGCTCCAAGTCGGAAAGACCGTTTATAACAGGTATACTTGAATTCTCGGCAAGACCCGTAACGGTTGAATGCGCAAAAGTTCTTGCCATAATTCCGGAAGCCCATCTTGAGAGATTCTTTGCTATATCTTCGACGCTTTC
>Ga0307438_1000760_pt1 | contig 22717 bp, 21 predicted proteins | sample SalMarWE160110MG_FD_202144 | JGI IMG/M metagenome (GOLD analysis project Ga0307438, IMG submission 202144) | Salt marsh sediment microbial communities from the Plum Island Ecosystem LTER, Massachusetts, United States - WE1603-110 | ecosystem: Environmental > Aquatic > Marine > Intertidal zone >... | reverse complement strand
GGGGGGATAAGGTGGGGAAGTGGTCTGGTCCGCCAGTTTCAATATGAACGTACACAGAGCCGGATTGGCGGAAGCCCCTGGGAAGTACCTATGCGCTATATTGAAAATTCGCCCATTTTCTGGGCCGATAAAGTCCAGACTCCTGTCATGATGATGCATAATGATGAAGATGGCGCGGTTCCATGGTACCAAGGAATCGAGTATATAATGGCTCTTAGACGTCTAGGAAAAGAAGCCTATATGTTCAACTACAACGGTGAAGCTCATGGGCTTCGTAAAAGAGTAAATCAAAAAGATTGGACATGCCGTATGGCAGAATTTTTTAACCACCATTTAAAAAGAGCCCCTTCTCCGGCCTGGATGACTAATGGAATAAAAGCCTGGGAAAAAGAAGAGGAAAAAGAGAAGGAAAAGACAGGTATTTAATTTAACCACATTAATCCTGAAATTGGACGAAAATGAGCAGAAATAAAAGCAACCCAAAAAGCCAAATTCCTTTGTGTACATCCATTTTTTAGATTTGACCTTGCGGGTAGTCTATCATACAATCTACTCCGGCAGGAAGTACATCACATCATCATATTATCTATGTTATTCATATGAGAAGGAGGGAAAATGGTTGATACAATAAGTCAAATTATTCTCAATACTGTCAGGTCATATCCGAAAGAAGACTTGATGCTTTTTAAAAAGGAAGTTGCTTATGTTCCGATATCAACACAAGATTTTGGAAATAACATAAAATATTTATCCCTTGGATTGAAAGATTTAGGACATCAGACTGGAGATAAACTTATTATACTTGCTGAAAATGGTCCTAAATGGATTATGACTGATTTTGCCAATCTTTGTTCAGGGGGAATAACCGTTCCCATTTATCCTTCTTTAATGCCAGAACAAATAAAATATATTATTGACGACTCTGATGCAAAAATTGTTGTGTGTTCGAGTCAAGAACTCTGGGAAAAGGTAAAAACAGTTAAAAATGAACTGACAAAGGTTACTCATTTTATTAGCTTCCAATCCGAAATTCCTAAAGGTGTCCTTAGTTTAAATGATGTGATGAAAAAAGGTAAACGGATTGCAGATGGAAACCCAGAGCTCTTCGAAAAGACAGCACTGGAAGTTAAACCCGACGATATCGCTTCTATTATTTATACATCTGGAACTACCGGGATTCCCAAAGGAGTGATACTTACTCATGACAATTTTATAAGCAATATTAAAACCTTAGCTGCTCTCGTTGAATTTACACATAAAGATATGGTTCTTTCGTTTTTGCCTTTATCGCATGTCCTTGAGAGAATGTGCACCTTTGCGTTTTTGTATAAAGGATGCTCTATCGCATATGCTGAGAGTGTAGAGACTGTCGCAGATAATTTGATAGAAGTCCATCCTCATATAATGGTCAGTGTTCCTCGTCTATTTGAAAAAATCTATGCAGTAGTTATGGACAATGTGCTTGAAAGCCCCCCTTTAAAAAGGAAAATCTTTTTCTGGGCAGTTAAAACAGGAAAGGAGTATGGGAAAAGAAAACTTCAAAAGCAATCTATAACTGGAATTCTTAGATTGAAGAGGAATTTGGCTGATAAGCTTGTTTTTTCAAAAATCATTGAAAAGACAGGTGGAAGAGTGCGCTTTTTTGTCTCTGGAGGTGCACCTCTTCCCAAAGAAATCGCAGATTTTTTCTATGCATTGGGTCTTGTTGTTTTGGAAGGCTACGGATTGACCGAGACTTCTCCTGTTATTGCAGTCAATACTTTTGAGAACCTGAAATTTGGAACTGTAGGGCACCCGATTCCTGGGATAGATGTAAAAATTGCTGAAGACGGGGAGATTCTTACCAAAGGTCCGAATGTGATGAAAGGATATTACAAGAAAGATGTCGAAACAAAAGAAGCTTTTGAAGGAGGATGGTTCCACACGGGAGATATTGGGCATCTTGATGAAGATGGATTCCTGGTTATTACTGATAGAAAAAAGGATATTATCGTTACTTCTGGCGGAAAGAATGTGGCCCCTCAACAAATAGAAAACCTTATAAAAACAAGTCCTTATGTTTCTAATGTAGTTGTAATAGGGTCAACGAGAAAATTCATATCAGCTCTGATTGTGCCTGATTTTGAAAAGCTGGAAGAATATGCCCGATCATTGAATATTACTTACAATGAAAAGATCGAATTGTTAAGAAATGAAGAAATCGTGAGTTTTGTACTTGCAGAAATCAATAAATGTACTCCAACCCTTGCTCCTTATGAAAAAGTTAAGAAAATTGCCCTCTTAGACAGAGAATTTGAAGAAGATAAAGGAGAGTTAACTCCCACATTAAAAATAAAAAGGGAAATTGTTGAGGAAAAATACGGTGATTTAATCTATTCTATGTATGAGGATTAGAGTCAAATGTTTAAGGAGTATAAGACATATTATAATTCCAATATCGGTATTTTAGAAATAACTGGGACACAAAAAGGGATATTATCTGTTAGTTTTTTGGAAGAAAAATCTGTAACTCACGGTAAAATTCCTTATTGTCTTAAGGAGTGTCATTCACAAATTGATGAGTATTTTAAGGGGAATCGTAAAAAATTTAGTGTAAAAATTCAGCTAGAAGGTACAGATTTTCAAAAAAAAGTCTGGAAGCAGTTGATGAAGATTCCATTTGGAAAGACTGTATCTTACAAGGATGTTGCTGTATCTGTTGGAAATAAGAATGCTGTTCGTGCAGTTGGAAACGCAAACGGAAAAAACAGGATAGTCATCATTATTCCTTGTCATCGTGTTATTGGCATCGATGGGAAGCTGGTCGGTTTCGGGGCCGGATTATGGAGAAAAGAGTGGCTGTTGAAACACGAAAGCAATTTCCTCAAAAAGTGATATACAGACCAAGAGACTCCATGATTTCTTCACTTTGCGTAGTTCCGAAGTGACTCTCTTTTAAGAATTCAGGGCTTCATACACAGCTTTTGAGATTTGATAATCCTGGACTGCAACACCGGTTAGATCTGCCACAGTGGTCTGGTCGTCCGATATCCTTTGAAGTTCTTTGTTTGCAATCACATTGCCCAATTCAACAGGATCATTTTCTTTCAAAACACCTTCCTTTAAAGCTTTATATATTTCGCCCCTTAATTTACATTGACTGATGCTGTCGGCAACAACAATGTCGGCATTTTTTAGAATCATTGAATCCAATTCCTGTTTCTCAGCTGTATCTGAGCCCATTGCTGTGATATGAGTTCCTTTAATAAGTAAGCCAGATTTTACCAAAGGGTTTTTTGAAGGGGTTGCCGTAACTATAAAGTTACAGTTTGAGGTGATGAAGTCGGGTTCAAATGTTGTTTCAATATTATAACCGTAAGGTTCCATGTCCTTCCTATATGCATCGAGTTCTGCCTGGTTTACACCCCACACTATGATTTGGTTGCAGTTAATAAATGACTTTAAATACTGCAACTGCAATCTCCCTTGAAGTCCCGCACCGAATATGCCGATACAATGGACATTTTTAGGAGCCATATATTTGGCAACTACTGCCCCGGCTGCAGCTGTTCTAACAGCAGTGAGCCAACCTTCATCAAACAAGATGCAGGATAGATCCCCGTTTTTCTGGTTGAATAACAGAATAAGACCGAAATTTGCAGGCATATTGATTTTGTAGTTCTCGTAAAAACCGCTGGCGATTTTTATTACGTAGTAGTCGTCGTTCTTTATAAAACCATATTTTATATGGGTTTCTCCTGGCGGATTCTCAAAGATCATCTCTCCTACAGGTGGTACGACAACTCTTCCCTGAGAATATGCAACAAAGCCTTCCTCGATAATTTTTACAGCATCAATTTTTTCCAGGGCTTCTTTGATTTGTTTGAGATTATATGTTTTTGTCACTTTGTTATCCTCGTTTGCATTAAATTTCTTTTAAGTCATGCAGCTCAATCATTGAACCGCTTAATATTTATTATAATAATGTTTTTATTTTCCCTCATTTCAGTTTGGATTATATATTATAGCCGGTTTGATTGTTTTCTTCCAGTCATAATAAAATGCACTGGTTTTTCAAGGAATATTCTTAATAATTGATGCCATTTGCCGGATGTAATCAGGATTTGTTCCGCAGCATCCACCAATAATATTTGCACCATTTTCAATCATTGCTGGTATAAAACGGATATAATCTTCTAGTGGTTGAGAGTAAATTACTTTACCATCTGAAGACAGAGAAGGCTGACCGGCATTTGCTTGAGCAATAAGTGGTAGGGAAGTGTATTTTCTCATATCTTTAACTAATCCTACCATTTGTTCGCTGTCGAGAGTGCAGTTTGCTCCAAGGGCAGGCACACTGTTTGATTCCAATTCTTTTATGCATTTAGAAACACTATCACCCATAATGGTGAAATAACCTCTTGGATTTTTATTGAATGTCAAAGTAACAAAGACAGGAAGATCACATGATTTTCTTGCTGCTTTAAGAGCACAAAGGGCTTCTCTTAAGTCATACTGAGTCTCGATTAAAAGAAAATCCACTTTCCCTTTACTCAAAGCCATTGCCTGCTCTGCATATGCATCTTCAAAATCGTTTTCTGTAAAGTTGCCTTGAGGTTTAAGAAATTGGCCTGTTGGCCCCATACTTCCACCAATGAATTTGCCCTCAGGTCGACACTCTCGAGCTAGATAGGCTGCTGTAGAGTTTATTTCATAACACTTGTCATCCAGACCGTAAGAGGAAAGTTTTATTTTGTTCCCACCAAAACTGTTAGTTAAGACTGCATCTGAACCAGCCTCAAAATAGCTCTTATAAATCTTAATTATCAATTCTGGCCTTTCTAAATTCCACGATTCAGGGCATGTTCCCTGAGGAAAACCATGTCTTATAAGCTCTGTGCCCATGCCTCCATCAAGCAGAAGAATCCTCTCGTTGATCAAATCAAGAACCGAAGAATCCATTCATTTTCTCCTTATTGGTGTTTGAATCTATTCTTTTCTTTTTTTAGTATATCACATTTAACCTGGATTATTTCTATCTCATATATATCTGTGTTAATATTATTATCTGACTACATATCTTTTCTAAGGAGAATATAATGGGAATTTATAAAGATCTTAGGGATAAAAGAGCTGTCATCACCGGAGCAGCAAGTGGAATAGGGCTTGCAACTACAAAGAGATTTATCTCTGAAGAATCAAGAGTTTTTATAATTGATTGTAATAAAGAAGCTCTGGAAAAAACATTAGTTGAAAATACAAATATCTGTGGGGGGTTCTATGGAGATGTTAGCAGTCCTGAGGACATTAAATCAGCATTCAGGAAAGTGGATGATGTTTTGGGTGGAATCGATATCTTAATCTCTAATGCCGGGATAAGCGTGCGAAAATCATTTCTGGAAACTGAATATGAACAATGGTCAAAAGTTCTCAGAATTAATCTAGATAGCATGTTTCTATGTGCAAAAGAGGCTATTAATAGAATGCGTGACCAGTTTCCAGGCGTTATATTGTTTACTGCTTCTACAAATGGAATTGAGGGTCATCCGCTTTATTCTGATTATAATGCATCCAAAGCAGGAGTTATCATGCTTGCAAAAACTCTTGCCCTAGAATTTGCTCCCTGGTTGAGAGTAAATGCTGTTTGCCCGGGTTATGTTCTTACTCCTATGCAAAAATCAGAATATTTACCAGAAATACTGAAAAATATAAATTCGGAGATTCCCTTAAAGCGACATGCAAAACCTGAAGAAATTGCCGCATTGTTTGCTTTTTTAGCATCAAATGAAGCATCCTTTATCACAGGACAGGCTATATCAATCGATGGCGGTGAAACAGCAGGTAAATACTTAAAGGACCTAGAGTAAATATCTTAATAAAATATTGGTATCAGCATGATTTATGAATAATTCAGGAGGACATTGATTATCCAGGAGGGAATTGATATGAATATATATAACAAAATCAAAGATCTTCTATATTTAGAAGGAAAAGTTGCTATGATCTCAGGAGCAGCCTCAGGAATAGGCTTTGGAACAGCAATAAGACTTGCGGAAGTGGGTGCATATATCGCTTTGCTTGATATTGATGAATCAAAAGGAAAAGAAGCAGCAGAAAAGATAAAAAAAATTGGACAGAAGGCTGAGTTTTTTCGATGTGATGTTACTTTAAATTCTGATTGTAAAGAAACCACAGAAAATGTTATCAGGGAATTTGGAAAAATAGATATCCTGTTCAATAATGCGGGGATTACGAGACGCAAGGATATTGTCGAATTAAATGAATTTGAATGGGATTTAGTAACAGGAGTGAACCTTAAAGGAATATACTTGCTTTCACATCATGTGATTCCTCATATGATAAAGAACGGAGGGGGAAACATAATAAACACAGGTTCAGGATGGTCACTAAGAGGAGGTCCCAAGGCTGTATCATATTGTGCAGCAAAAGGTGGTGTTGTAAATCTTACACGTGCCATGGCCATCGACCATGGGAAACACAATATACGAGTAAATTGTGTCTGTCCAGGTGATGTGGACACTCCGCTGCTGCATGCTGAAGCAGTACAATTAGGAGAAGACGATGACGATTTTATGAAAAAAGCCGCAGTTCGTCCTATCTCCCGTCTGGGAACCCCCGAAGATATTGCAAATGCTGTCCTCTTTTTTGCAAGTAATATGTCTGCCTGGGTAACAGGCTCTATTTTAGTTGTTGACGGAGGAGGATTGGCTGGATAGTTATCTGCTAAAAAACATATAAAGGAGGTTAGCTATGAACACTAAAAAGGGAAGTGCACATCCGTATATCCCTAATTCCGCACCAGAAGTTAAAGCAAAAATGTTAAAAGAGATAGGCGTGGATGATATCGATGAATTATACAGTGATATCCCCGAAACTCTTAAGTTTAAAGGGAATATAAACTTGCCTCAGGCTTTGCCTTCTGAATATGCGTTAAAGCGCCATGTTGAGGAAATCCTCTCCAAAAATCAAAATTGTGAGGATAATCTCAGTTTTTTAGGGGGCGGATGCTGGCAGCATTACGTTCCTGCCATATGTGATGAAATAAATCAGCGGTCAGAATTTTTAACAGCATATGGAGGCGAACCATACGAAGACCATGGAAGATTCCAGGCTCTTTTTGAATATGAAAGCCTGATGGCAGAACTTTTAGATATGGATGTCGTCAATGTGCCGACATATGATTGGTGCCAGGCTGCCAGTACTTCAATAAGAATGGCATGCAGGATTACCGGACGGAATGAAATACTAATCTCTGATACCGTATCTCCTGACAGACTTTTAGTAATCAATAATTATTGCAGGCCAATTGTTAATATTAAAACATTGAAGCATTGTCCGAAAACCGGGGCTATTGACCTTAATGACCTAAAATCAAAAATATCTCCACGTACAGCCGGAGTTTATTTTGAGAATCCATCCTACATGGGATTCCTTGAAAGTCAAGGAAATGCCCTATCAGATATTGCCCACGAAAATGGCGCTTTGAGTATTGTTGGTGTTGATCCAATCTCATTGGGCATTATTGTACCACCAAACTATTATGGGGCAGATATTGTTTGTGGTGACATCCAGGGTCTTGGGGTGCATATGAATTACGGCGGTGGGCTTGCAGGATTCATCGCAACGCATGATGAAGAAAAATTTGTAATGGAATACCCTTCACGACTCTTCGGCATCACAAAAACTGCTGTGGAAGGGGAATATGGCTTCGGTGATGTTGCTTATGACAGGACATCATTTGGCCTTAGGGAGAAAGGCAAAGAATTTATAGGGACATGTTCAGCATTATGGGGAATTACAGCAGGCGTTTATCTATCGCTTATGGGTCCTGAGGGAATACAAAAACTTGGTAAGACCATTATGCAAAAATCTCAATATGCAATGAAGAAAATATCAGAAATCAAAGGAGTTAAAGCCCCCTTGTTCAATGCGCCTCATTTTAAAGAATTTATAGTGGATTTCAATGATACCAAAGTTCCAGTCAAGGAAATAAATAAATCATTACTAAAACATGCTATTTTCGGAGGAAAAGACTTATCTGATGATTTCCCACAATTGGGAAATTGCGCTCTGTATTGTGTAACAGAAATCCATACAAAAAAAGAAATCGATAGATTGGTTCAGGTATTGAGTGATGTCCTGAATAGAAAGGAAATAAAAAAAAGGATGATATTAAAATGAAAACAACTAGATTAAGAAAATTTCATCAGGCGAAATGGGATGAACCCATCATTTTTGAGTTAACTAAAAAAGGAGAGAGAGGACTTTTAATATCTGAAGCAGAGAAAGAAATTAAAGAGTCTATTGGAGATGGAATCTCTGCTTTGCCGGATAACATGAAAAGAAAGGAAGCACCAGGGCTTCCTGAGATATCACAAATGAGAGTATTAAAACATTACCTTCGCTTATCGCAGCAATGTCTGGGGGCAGATTTAAACGTGGATATAGGACAAGGGACTTGTACAATGAAATACAGTCCAAAAATTAACGAGATTTTGATCCGTTCACCTAAAGTAACCGAGCTTCACCCACTTCAGGATGAAAGCACAGTCCAGGGTGCGCTGGAAATTATATATAAGCTGGATACATTCCTTAGGGAAATTTCAGGACTAAGCCAATTTTCTCTCCAACCAGGAGGAGGTTCATCAGCTATTTTTGCAATGGCTTCCATCATTCGAGCTTATCATGAAGCGAATGGAGAAGCAGAACAAAGAGATGAAATAATTACAACCATATTCTCACATCCATCTGATGCAGCTGCAGCAGCTTCAAAAGGTTATAGAATAAGTACAATCTTTCAAGATAAAGATGGACTGCCCGATGTTGAAGCTCTTAAAAATGCAGTTTCCAATAAGACTGCAGGATTGTTGATTACAAATCCTGAAGATACAGGAATTTTCAATCCTATAATAACAGAATTCACAAGAATTATTCACGATGCAGGAGGCCTCTGTGGATATGACCAGGCCAATGCCAATGGAATATTAGGGATTACTCGTGCTAAAGAAGCTGATTTTGATCTATGCTTCTTTAACCTTCACAAAACATTTTCATCTCCACATGGGTGTGGGGGCCCAGCGGTTGGAGCACTTGGAGTGACCGAAAGGTTGATAAACTATCTTCCTGTTCCAATAGTTGGGTTTGACGGCGAAAAATATTTTCTGAATTACAATCTTCCAAGAAGTATCGGCAAAGTGAGAGGATTTCTTGGAGTTTTTCCAGTCATTTTAAGGGCTTATGCATGGATAATGAGTCTAGGGGCTTTAGGACTCAAGGAAGCAGCAAGTATCGCTGTTTTAAACAATAATTACATTTTAAATAAAGTGAAACAAATTCACGGTGCAAGTGCCCCTTATGCAAAAGGGAGACACAGAATTGAACAGGTGAGATATAGTTGGGAAAAGCTCACAGAAGAAACAGGAATTTCAACAGAAGAAATAAGTTGCAGAATGGCTGATTTTGGCTTCCATTTATGGTCGAGTCATCATCCATTCATTGTTCCACAACCGTTCACAATTGAGCCAACAGAGTCATATTCAAAAGATGAAATTGATGAATACATTTCTGCATTGAATGAAGTCGTAAAAGAAGCATATCAAAATCCTGAAAAAGTTAAAAATTCACCTCATAACAGTGTTGTACACAAGATTGATAACAGCACATTGGATAACCCCGAAAAATGGGCAATTACATGGAGAGCTTACCTAAAAAAAAATAAAATAAAGGAGTAGTTGTTCAGGCTTCGCTTTTACAACCACCGTCTGATCCAGGACCTGATGCCTCCGGATGCTTTAACTATAACCATGGGTTTCCTGCATTTCTGTGCTACAGCATGGGAAACAGAATCCCTTGTGATCTGATAAATCAATGGATCTCTGGTTGTACCAAGGACGACCAAATCATAATTTTCAGATTCATCAAGAATGGCTTCTATTATATTTTGGGAATCCACTTTTTTGATTTTAATTCGATTGAAATTTATATGACTTCGGTTATGATTCCGTGCTCTGTATGATCTGGGATACTGTACCGAATCAATTTTGTTTTTGTGATCATTCACACTAAAAGCAATTATTTCCGCATTGTCTCTCTCTGCCAGTATGCTTGCAATTTCAAGAGCAAAAACTCCATTTGGTCCTCCTGCCAGAGGCACTAATATTCGTTTAAACTCACGATTTCCAAGGTCTTTTAAAACAATGACATTGCATGGGGCCCGTTCAATAATAATATCTACAGTGCTGCCCAGTCTGAATACGGAGCTTTTAGGTTGACCATGCCAACCCATAATTAGCATGTCGATTTTCTTTTCCCTTACAGCACTTAGGATACCACGGGCGATATTTCTACAATACCTTATGGTTGTAGTGATAGGAAATTTGATAACAAGATAGAGCATCGCCTCCACAATTCCTTCTTTTCCTTCCATCATGAATTTTTCAGCATCGGCTAAAGGAACCTGCTTCGGAACAGGCACCATGTGAAGCAGATTAACTCTGGCATTTTTGGCTTCACTGAGTACGTAAGTAGCACGAATCATCTGGAGCGCATTATCAGGATTTGCTACAGAAACCATGATATGGTATTGGTCGCTTTCAGGGACTTTCTCTTCTTCAATGACCCTAATTTCATCTTCGGTGGAGATGGCATGTGATTTCGAATATAAATAATATATAGCAATTCCTGAAATGATCCAGGCTGGGCCTATAGTCCAGGATATCCAGCTCATTTTTACAAGCGAAACAGCAATTATAGCCTGACAGACAAAAGCAATAATTGGCAGCCATGGAAAGAAAGGCATAATAAATCCATAACTCAATTCGTCACCCATATTCAGGCGGATTCTGATTACACACATATTTACAAGAAAAAAAAGGAAAAGAAACATGATACTTGCACTAGAAGCTACATCCATAGTTGGAAGCAGTATTGCCACTGTTATGACAATACATCCAGAAAACATAAGTGCAACCCATGGTGTCTTTCGTATGTGTGAAATACTTGCAAAGAATTTAGGCAACATACGATCACGACCAAGCGCATATGATACCCTCGTAGCAGAATATATAGTTGCATTCAAAGCAGAAATAGAAGCGAATATTACCGCCAAAGTAAGGAGAAAATTACCGAACGGCATAAGACGCGAAACGGCTTCCCCGAATCCTCTTTCTTTAAAACTTCCAATCCACTCCCATGGAATTCCTTCAACTCCAGGAGATCCTGCTTTTACTGCAACAATTGCAGCAAAAGAAACTGCCACATAAGTGAATGTTGCTATAGAAACAGAATAAATCATCGCCTTTGGAAGATTTCGTTTGGGGTCAATTGTTTCATCTCCTGCTTGAGCAATTACCTCATAGCCTTCAAAAGCAACATATGTAAACCCCATTGTTATAAGAACCTTTGACCAGCCATAAGGAAGAAACGGTGAGATGTTCTGAAGCCGTGAGGGATCTATCACTGCTACAATAATACCTACACCTCCAATAAGAATGAGAAAAAGGGTTTGACCAAGCGTAAAAAATGCTCCAATTTTACCAGTTTTCGAAACTCCGCTATAATTTATATAAAGGAAGAATATTGCAATAAGAAACGCAACGATTTTTTCTGTTATGTTTGTTGAAAAAGGGAGCCAGCTCAATAATCCCAGGCCTTCGAAATATCTTACAGTGTAAATTGCAAAAGTCACCGCATATAGACTTCCAGCCACACTCGATGCGAACCACTCCATCCATCCTGCTGTAAAACTTGCACCACGTCCAAAAGCCAAACGGGCAAAATTATATGCACCACCTGCACGAGGAATTGCTGAACTCAATTCAGCGTAAGATAAAGCTGTGAATAAAGCGATTACTCCATTTAGAGTAAATGTAAGGAGAACCCCGCCCGGACCTGCAACATAAACCGCATTTCCTATTCCAAGAAAAACTCCCGCACCAATCATCATCCCAAGACCCATCATGGTAATGTGAAAGAGAGAGAGTTCTCTGGAGAGCTCTGAGGAAATATGAGTTTTATCTTCTTTCATTTATTCCTTTTAAGATCTCTCGAGCCGAATTGAGTCTTTTTTTGTGTATCAGTTCAATCGTCCTTCGGCTCCTAATGATAAGGAAGATCATAAAAGCAATGGATGCAAAAATGATAATGATACCGAATATGATATCCATTTACGTTTGCCTTAAAAAGTTTTTATATCAATTAGAATGTTCCTGCATGTATTCTATATACAGTTTATTAAGGTCTTGGCCTGCAAGTTTTTCTTTCGTTTGCATCATAACCAGCTTACCCTTCATCATGAATCCAACTCTATCTGCAATATATCTTGCACGGAAAATATCGTGCGAGGACATGAAAATCGATTTTCCTTGTTCACGCAATTCTAACAGAAGTTCAAGAAATTGCTGCCCCGACCTAGGATCCAGTCCAGATGTTGGCTCATCAAGTATGATGTTTGGAGCATCTTTTATTATTGCAATAGCGATCCCCAATTTCTGCCGCATTCCTTTTGAGAAATTTTTTGTCCGCATATCAAATGCTTCTTCCTGAAGGCCCACACGCTTTAACACTTTGGCATAATCTTTTTTGGTTTGGTTGCGCTTTCCTGCTAATTTTGCAAAATAGTTAATGTTTTGGAAGGCTGAAAAATTTCCGTACAGCATTACATTTTCAGAAACAAAGGAAACATAATCTTTAGATTTTAATGGCTCTTTGATCACATCTATCCCTTCGATTAAAACACTCCCTTCGGTAGGCTGGATAAAATTCAGGAAAAGATTAATTGTCGTTGTTTTACCTGAACCATTAGCCCCGAACATACAGAATATTTCTCCTGCTTCGATTTTGAAGCTTATACGATCAATTGCTAACAGCCCATCCTCATATTTTTTTGTAAGATTAATTGCTTCTAACATAATTTCCTCTTATTTTATTATTTGACATAATCATTGGTCTTTAATCATTTACCTGACATCATATCTTATGAAAGATATATAGGCACCCATAAAAAATACTATAATCAGTAAAATCATCAGTACCAAGTCAGGAAGCATTCTTTTTATTGAATCACCGAGACGCTCTGGGATAAACTCGTGCTGCGGCATATCATCTAATTCAGGTTTCGGTTGTTCTCCACCTCCCAGATTTAAAGATCTCATCATTTTTGCGTTAATCCATTTTGTAAATATTGGCTTATAATTCTTTACCGAGTTTAAGAATCTCTCATGCTCACTTATCCCTGTTCTTGCTAGGCTCATAGCACCAAACATCAGGGCAGAAGCAGGAGAAATACGTGACAGATTTACTGCAAGTTTTTGCTGCCCCCACATTTTAGCCTGGTAATCTCTCTCGATTGCAGCGTTTCTTTCATCGATTTTTGACGTTAACCTTTGTTGAAAATCCTCTGCCCATTTTTTTAAATCTTCATTCCATTTAGCAATTTCTTCTGCTTTTTCTGGACGTGGATTATCTTTAAAATACTGTCTTTGTTCTACAACAGCTTCTTTTTGAATTTCCTGTAGGTAGGCATCTTTTTGTGCAGTAATCTCATGGACAGATGGAATGGGATTTATCTGGGCAGCTGTCATTATTGCAGCTTTAGGAATTATTGTCACGAAAGTCACCCATACAAACAATAAAATCAGAAAACTAGTTGATGATTTAGTTGTTCTTGCAGAAATAAATAGTCCTAGTGTGAAAAATACGGATAAGTACAGGAGAAATAAGATACCTATTATACATAATCTTTCCCAGTCACCACCCGAAAGTGAAATATTCGGATAAATTAACAGAATCAGTAGGCCAAGCACCAGAGGAATGATCAGAGGAATTAAAAGGCTTATAAATCCTCCAATAGCTTTACCAAGAATAAGTCTGTCTTTCGGAACTTTGTTTGACAGAGCAAGCTTCAATGTGCCTCTCTCTTTTTCCCCCACTATAGCATCATATGTAAAAAGTATAGCAAACAGGCTCAATACTATTTTCACAATGAATGTCAAGTCTAGTGCACCGAAAACTGCAAAAATTGGGCTGCTGCTGTATTTTGACTCAATCATACTTGGGTCGAATGCTATGTTTACAGTTGCTACACGGCCTACAGCTTCCTGGACACCGTTAACGATTGTGCTAAGTACTTGAGGGGGCCTGTTTATTTTAGTGCCGATTCCCGCAAGGTTTTGATAGGTGGGCTGGCTTTCAAGATTCTTCTTGTTTAAAGCCATGGCTGCGCTGTATTCCTTCTGCTCCGCCTGGTAGTTGTTTATTCCTGTATAGACCGATAACAAAATTAAAATTGTGCAGAGTAAGAAGGTAAAAACAAACTTTGGACTCATGATTGTATCTTGTATTTCCTTTGTGATAATGTCCCTTAACATTATTTTCTCCTAAAATTTTTGTTTATTAAATAGTTCATTAATATAAATTATATTTGTTAATTTGTAAATAAAGTTTATATTATGCAATAAAAGCATGATAAACAAGGAAGGAGATTAATTCCATGAAAAGAATATTAATTTTAATTTTGACAATAGTTTGTACACTTTATGTAGTATATTCAACCGAAACATCTCCGCAGGTTCAAATTGATAATATCCCACGCCCAGAATATCCTCGTCCTCAATTTGTAAGGTCTCAATGGGTAAATTTAAATGGAAAGTGGACTTATACATTTGATTTCGGGAAGTCAGGCAAGGAACGTGATTTTGCAAACAGCATTAGCTTTAATGATGAAATATTAGTTCCTTTCTGCCCAGAGAGTCCTATGTCAGGACTAAACCACAAAGATTTTATCAGTGCCATGTGGTACCAACGTACGATCATGATTCCATCTAACTGGGAAGGAAAAAATGTAATTCTCCACTTTGGTTCAGTTGATTATGAAACTGAAGTCTTTATAGACGGAAAATCTGCAGGAAAACACTGGGGAGGAACAATTTCATTTGAGTTTGATATTACTCCTTACGTCAATGCGGGTAAAACACACAATCTTGTAGTATATGTTCAGGATAATACCCGATCCGGTATACAACCTGGAGGAAAACAATGTCCGTCTTTCAAATCAAGAGGGTGTCACTATACACGCACGACCGGCATCTGGCAAACTGTATGGATTGAAGGAGTTTCTAAATACGGGCTGAAATCATGTCATATTATTCCTGATCTTGACAATAAAAGATTTTATGTACAACCACATTTTTATGGATTGGAAAACGGACAAAAATTTAGAGTAACCGTAAAAAATTTCCAAAAAACAGTGAGTAAATCCGAAGTAATCGCCAGTAACAATGTGATATGTAAATTGCCTATAAAACGACCGAAAACCTGGTCGCCGGAAACTCCTTTCTTGTACGGTTTGTTTTTTGAGGTTATTAACAGCAGTGGAAAAATCATTGACAGAGTCGAAAGCTACATGGGAATGCGAAAAGTGCATATTAAAGGCAATCAGATATTTTTAAATAACAGGCCCTATTATCTGCGTTTTGTGCTCGATCAAGGATTTTACCCAGAAGGTATATGGACAGCTCCAACCGATGCAGCTATTAAAAAAGATATTGAATTATCTATGAAGGCAGGTTTTAACGGTGCCCGTTTGCATCAGAAAGTATTCGAAGAAAGGTTTCATTACTGGGCGGATAAACTTGGCTATTTGACCTGGGGAGAATCTTCAAGCTGGGGTATTGATCCGAATAATGGAAAAGCAGCCAGAAATTTTCTTACGGAATGGGAGGAAATTATTACCCGGGACAGAAATCATCCTTCGATTATTGCATGGACACCCTTTAATGAAGCATGGAGTAGGGAAGAGGAAAACAAACGATTAATTGCAAATGCTTATGATCTAACCCTTCGCCTTGATGCTACGCGTCCTGTTAATGATTCCAGCGGTGGATTACATGTAAGAACCGACCTATGGACAGAGCATACTTATGAACAGGATCCTCAAAAATTAGAGGAATTATTAAAAATTTCAGAGAACTCCGGTGTATGGATACAAGATTCCGATAAAAGTACTGATTATAAGGGACAGCCCTATTTAATCGACGAGTACGGAGGTATTAAATGGATCCCGAGTATAGAAAAACAACATGCCGATGATTCCTGGGGCTATGGGAAAGACCCAACAACTTTGGAAGAATATTACAAAAGGCTCGAAGGATTAACCGATGTCTTATTAAGTATGAAACATATCTGTGGTTTTTGTTACACACAGTTAACAGACGTTGAACAGGAGCAAAACGGAATTTATAATTTTGACAGGTCAGAAAAATTTGATATGAAACGTATCCACAATATTCTAACCAAACCTGTAATATTCCAATAACATCCGACTAGCCTGAAGTTTTAAAAAAAGGAGGACTATCGTGAAAACAAATTATTCTTATCTGAAAAAAACATCTTCGCGACTGAGTCTATTTACTATTTTAATATTATTATCAGGTATAATCCTGATATTTGCCAACCATCCAGTTCAGGAAAAACCTCAAGACTTGAAAGATATGGAGTCATGCTGTACCAGTATAATGGTTGGCCGTCTTGCAACTACAGATGGTTCAGTAATCACTGCACATTCCTGCGATGGCAACTACAGAACCTGGCTGAATATTGTCCCTCATAAGAAACATGAAAAGGGCTCAACAAACAAAATTTATCACGGAAAGTTGCATACTGAAACAGCATGGGATTCGAGAGGCCTTGTTTTAAAAGGTGAGATCCCGCAGGTTGAAGAAACCTATGCTTTTATTAATACTGCTTATCCATGTATGAATGAAAAACAGCTTGCCATAGGCGAAACTACCATTAGGGGGAGGAGAGAGCTATATAATTCCGAAGGGGTGTTTTCTATTGAAGAATTGGAACGGGTCATTTTAGAAAGATGCACAAATGCTAGGGATGCCATTCGGCTTGTAGGTGAACTTGTTAAAAAATATGGATATAGTGATTGGGGTGAGTGTATTACTATAGCTGATCCAAAAGAAGTATGGCAGCTTGAAATTTTCGGTGCGGGACCTTTAGAGATCGGATCAGTATGGGCAGCAGTTAGAATCCCAGATGAACACGTCGGCATATCAGCTAACATCCCAAGGATAGGAAAGTTGAATCTTGACGACCCTGATAATTACATAGCTTCAGAAAATGTTTTCTCCTTTGCTCAAGAAATGGGATGGTGGAATCCTGATAGCGGAGAGCCTTTCAAATTCTGGAAAGCTTACAGTGGAAGAAAACCCTATTCAACCAGGGAATATTTTGTATTTAGTACATTAGCCCCATCTCTCAATTTGGATATGAATTCTAAAGAACTCCCTTTTTCCGTAAAACCTGATAAAAAACTATCAGTGAGAGACATAATGAAACTTTACAGGCAAACCTATGCAGAGACTGAACTAGATATGACAAAAAATTTAATGGTAAAAAAACGTCGAAGCAGTGAGATGATTAAAAGCCCAGTTGTCAGCCCTTGGATGTCAAGAGACCTGGTTACACTTCTCAATACACTGAAGCCCGGAGCAGTAGAACGCCAGAGAACGATCGCAATTGCAGGATGTTCTTACTCTCATGTTCTTCAATGCCGGGATTGGCTGCCTGATGAGGTAGGAGGCATATGCTGGTTTGCTTTTGATAATCCTGGTCAGAGTGCAAAAATTCCAATATTTGCTGGAGTTACAGAACTCCCAAAGAGTTTCGAAATTTGCGGACAGCACAGATTCCGCACAGATTCTGCATGCTGGGCATTCAGGCGCGCTAATCGTTTATCAACAGTACGATGGGGAATTGCAGGTAAATATATTGAGCAGGTATTAATTGAGTTTGAAGAAAAAGCATTTACTGAACTTCCAGCATTAGAAAAAATTGTTCAGGATCTTAATAAAAAAGATAAAAAAGAATCTTTAAAATATATTACAAAATACACGAATGATTTTGCTCGTGCAGCCATGTTTAGATACTGGGAGCTTGGGAATGAATTTTGGGGAATGTTTGGAAGGCAATTTTAGTAGTTTGGCAGGATTTACCTATATGGATTTGCTACCAAAGTTAAATATTCACAATTCCTAAATGATGCTTCTTAAGTAAAATTTTCACAGCAAAAAACCAATATTGGAATTAATAATTCTAGTTCCAATATTATTCTTCATGTTCCTATAAAAAAACCTGATTTAATTATTCCTGTTATTGAACTTTTTTTATATTAAAACTCATTATTAATTCTTTTATATCTTATTGATATTAAATAAATTAATGCACATTTATATTATATAACATATGATAATATTTTCCCTTACTATCACATTACTTTTTTTCTTAAATTAAATATCACCTAATTTTATATAATATTTCTTTTAACCCTTTTGTTATCTTATATTTACGGATATATGTCGGCATGCCGACAATATTTTTATCCTTTATTATAATCTTTTTCTTGATATTTTAATTAATATTTTATATTTTAGTTCTATCAGTCATTGCTGGAGAATTTCTTGATAATAACCATAACAAACCAGAAGGGTGGAGTAGGGAAGACGACTACAGCTTTAAATGTATCTTCAGGTCTAGCATTCATGGGGAAAAGCACACTTTTAATTGATATAGATCCTCAGGCTCACAGTACTATTTCATGTGTTAATGACTATCCAAGTTATAAAAAATCTTTGTATGACGCATTGGTAGATACAGATGTAAGTATTGAGGAAGTAATTGTAAAATCAACAATTCCAGGGCTTGATATTGCAATATCAAAAATATCAATGGCAAAGTTAGAGCCAAAATTGTTGGGTGAAATTGACGGCCATTATAGGCTTAAAGATATTATTAATCCATTAAAAGATAAGTACAACTATATTATAATAGACACGGCACCAACCCTTGGGTTACTAACTTTAAATGCTCTTGTTGCTGCTGATAAAATTATAATTCCAATACAATCTTCATATCTTTGTCTTGAAGGAACAGATGATTTGCTTGAAACAATAGATAAAGTAAAGAAAATAGCAAATCCTAATCTTGAAATATTGGGAATTTTAATAACTCTCCATGATAAAAGAACAAATATAGCAAAAGATGTTTCAATTAAAATAAAAACAGTTTTTGGAAAAAAAGTTTTTAAAACATTAATATCAAAAAGTGTTAAATTAGAAGAAAGTCCAGCTTATAAAGAATCAATATTTACTTTTGCTCCTAATTCAGTAGGAGCTTTACAATATAGAGATGTAGTTAAGGAGATAATAAAACGTGCAAAAAAGTAAAAGGACTGGATTGCCTGATAATTTCGGTATGAAACATGATGATCATTTTGTAGATTTAATATCATCTCGTTCATCAGGCACAAGAATTAGAATGATTTCTACACTTAAAATATATCCTAATCCTCATCAGCCTAGAAGCGAATTGGGAAATTTAAAAGAATTAATGTTATCAATAAAAGAAAAAGGAATAATAGAACCGGTTATCGTAAGACCAAAAAGAGGAAGATATGAAATTATAGCAGGAGAAAGAAGATTTGTTGCTGCAAAAAGACTAGGTTTAGAAGAAATTCCATGTATAGAAAAAATTGTTGAGGACAATGAAGCAATGGAATTATCGTTAGTTGAAAATCTTCAAAGAAAAAATCTTAATTCGTTTGAAGAAGCGGATGCTTTAAAATCTTTACGTGAAATTTATGGATATAATCATGAAAAAATTGCAAATAAAATTGGAAAAGCTAGATCTACAATCACAGAAATAATAAGTATTAGTAAAATTCCGGATAAAATTAGACTTTTATGTGAAAAATATAATATTAAAAGCAGAACAACATTAATTGAAATTGCAAAACAAAAAAGCAATAAAGAAATGAATATTCTAATAGATGAAATAAAAAATAGAAATTTAAAAAGAGAAGATACAAGAGAATTGTCAAGAAATTTAAAAAGAAAAGAAAAAAGAAGCAAGTATTATGTATATAAATATATGGGAAAAGGAAGTCAATATTATAAATTAAGAATAGAATTTAAAAATAAAAAATTAACGAAAAACGAAATAATAGAAATATTAAAAGAAGTGATAAATAAGATAAAAAATGAAGAAAATAAATAATGACGTATATAATAGATTTTAATATAATATAATAGTTGACATAATATATCTTATGCGACACAAATCTCATTGTGTCGTTCCTTCCATTAAATGAAAAATCACAACCATTATGTCAAAATCCCTGCAAATTATCTTGAGGCAAAAGCAAAAATGAGAATCCCTGGACGTGCTGATCAAGTCTTGAGAGTGATTGAACGCAAGACCTTCGGCTGGCATAAAGAAAAGGACGGGATCTCACTTAGTAAATTCAAAGAGCTGACCGGAATTCATTATAATAGAAATATCCAGGAAAGTTTGAACATATTAAAAAATATGAATATTTTAAAATTCAAAGTTGTTTGGGGAATAAGAACAGAGTATCAAATCCAGCTAGATTTTTCGTTATGGAAGCCTGTGGAAAAACCTGTGGAAAAGCTGTGGAAATCCTGTGGAAAAGCTGTGGATAAGTCAAAGTCAACTGTGCTGAATAATCAGGACTCTACTGTGCTGAATATTCAGGACACTCAAAGTATACTATCAATAGAAAGAATAATAAAAGGAAGATCTATTTATAGAGAAAAGACAAAAAACTCACCTATGAAAAAAACAAAGGCAAAAAATCAAGGAGGATCAGATGAGTCAAAAGCTTAAACCATGTCCATTCTGTGGCAAGGATGAGGCAGAGGTTATCTATGATAGTGAATATTGGGAATGTGGTGAGGTGGAATATAGTGTCTGTTGTGGAAATTGTGGAGCAACTGGAAAGTCGTGTAACTGTGAATTCGATGCGATAAATGCATGGAATACAAGGAAATATATTGAAAAGCTGGAGGATTAGATGATTGAGGAAAATAAAGAGGTGAAAAAATGACTAAACAAAAGCAGCCGATAACGGCAAGTCTTATCAAGATGTTCACTTATCCTTTCAAGTATGAAAAGGTAGTTTATCAAGGAACTCTGAGAGGTTGCAAGAAACGGATCAAGCCTAGTCAAAAGAATAGGTTTAGGATTGAGTTTAAAAAGTGAGGTGATGAGATGACTAAGACAAAATTATTTATTGAAGGTCTACAGGCCGGTGATGTCATTCTTATCGAAGGGTCTGCGAAATGGTATCAGATCGGAACAAAATTTATTCACTTTATGATTCGTTGGTATCAAAGGCGACTTTTTGGGAGAAAATCAAATTGGAAAGTTACTCATGCGATGTTATATTTGACTCCATATTTTATATTTTCAATGGATTTCCCTCATGGACAATGGGAAAAAATTCAATATGTTTTAGAGAGAAAATTTTCTGTTTATAGAGCTAGATATGTACGTTATGAAAAATTTAGAACTGAATTATATGGAATTGCTAACAGAATTGTTTATAGACCTTATGACGTTGGAGATCTTCTTGATTTTCTGATCTCAGGGATCCTGGGATATACAAAAATCCGGAAGATTCGATTTTTTGAATTTTCACGCCGGCACATGGTTTGTTCTGTTGCGGTCCGCGCAATATTTGAAAGGCTTAGAAAAATTGAGGAGTTAAATGGAAATTTTATGATTCCTAAATTATTTAAAGATATTAATGTAGAGATGACAACGCCGGCCCACTTTTCAAACTCATGTAAATATGCTTGTGAATTCAAGAAAATTGCAGACTGGAGGCACTTAAATTAAATACGGAATCAAGAGAGATCCTCGCCGGAAATGGGTAAAAACAAAAAGGCTCTGGCAAAAAAGAAAGACAAAATTTAATAAAGGGGAATTACTTATGAAATCTAGTAAATTTAAAAAAACTATCACTAAGATCAGAAGTATTTTCTTAAAAGTTTTAAATTGGATACTCCAGATCAAGAGGGTGATTGAGATTTTTGAGAGGAAAAAATGACTAAAGAAAAAACCGTGGAAAGAGAAAAAGAATCTGAGTTATTATTTTGGCATAGACAATTTTATTTATCTTATAGGCACAGAATAGGATACTCAAGAGCAGCAAATTTAGCTTTTAATGAAATAGTTACCATAATCAGATCCTTTGAAAGATTAAAAGCAGACGTTGAAAAACCTAGTTGAAATTTATATAATAAAAACAGAGGTGGAAAAATGAAAAAATTTTTTGGAATATTTTTAATTTTATGTCTATTAACAATCCCAGTTTTAGCAGATACTGTTGACAATTCCTTGTCATTAAGTATCCCAAAGGTAGAAATCAATCTTGATGTTCCTGTTTTTAATCCTGGCATAGTAAATCCATATATTAATTTTACGATGACATCAGAAGAAATCTTTACCAGAATAGGTATAGGAGTAGTTACTGGGATTATTATTTACGTATTGCTTACAATAATGATAAATGCGGGGACATAATGAAGTGAGCGATAGAAGTAAAATGGTTATTGTTTTAAAATATATATGTGATTGCTGGGATAGGGACGCTGATAAAATTACAAAGGGTAAAGTGATTGAATCTCTGGATTATTCTGAGGTAGCAGAGGCTAATGTTTTACGCAGATGTTCGACTGAATTAAGACATTTCTTAGAACCCTGGGAGGAGTAAAAATGAATGAGAAAGAATTATTAGAGCGTCTTGAAAAGTTCTGGAATTATTACATGAATGATTTGTGTCGTCTAATTATTATTATGTAAACACTTATCTCGAGGTAAAAAAATAAAATATATTTAGGGTCCTTAAAAC
>Ga0307438_1000752_pt1 | contig 22858 bp, 26 predicted proteins | sample SalMarWE160110MG_FD_202144 | JGI IMG/M metagenome (GOLD analysis project Ga0307438, IMG submission 202144) | Salt marsh sediment microbial communities from the Plum Island Ecosystem LTER, Massachusetts, United States - WE1603-110 | ecosystem: Environmental > Aquatic > Marine > Intertidal zone >... | reverse complement strand
TTGCCAGCATCATACAAATAACCCCACAGATTAAACCAAAGATTGTAGCAATAGTAATTCTTTTACCCATAATAAAAACCCTCCTTAATTTTTCTGCATTATAATGAATTTTTAACAGGATGTCAAGTTTGCAGAAAAAAATAAGTCTCCAATGCCAAATGCTATTTTCTTTACTTTTTTAGAAAAAAAGAATTGCACATGCAATAGATGTAGTTAATATATAAAGAAACCCTATAGATGTTTATTGTTTCGGTTTACGAGTTTCAAGTTTGGAGTTAAAAAAACAAGATTTTGGGGGAGTTGGATGTTTTTGTGTTAATCTGTGAAATCTTGTGGTTAGAAATAGGTGAAAAATGCAGAATATTAAAATAATTGTAGAATACGATGGAACGGACTTCTACGGCTGGCAGGTTCAGCCAGGAAAAAGAACCGTCCAAGGCGAATTGGAAAAAGCTCTAAAAACAATCTTCAACAAGAAAATTAGGATAACCGGTTCAGGAAGAACCGATGCTGGAGTCCACGCATCCGGACAAGTCGCTTCTTTCTCTGCACCTAATAAATTTTCTCCCTGGGAATTAAAAAATGCAATAAACGGAAATACCTCAGACGAAATTCTCGTAAAACAGTGCAAAAAAGTACCAGAAGACTTTAACGCAAGATTTTCTGCAGGGTCGAGAATATACAAATATCAGATAGCAAAAGGTGCATCGGTTTTCGATAAAAGATATTTCTTTCAAATTGACAGAGATCTCGAAATAAAGAAAATGAAAAAAGCGGGAAAAGAACTAATAGGAGAAAAAAATTTTAAAAACCTTTCAACTAAGGACAGTGGTATTTGTCTCTTGAAAAGGATAAAAATCTCTGAGGATAAAAACAAGATTTTTATTGAAGTTGAATCTGACCGTTTTCTTCGCAGGATGGTAAGAGGTATTGTGGGGCTTTTAATTGCCGTTGGTAAAGGTGAAATGCCGCCTTGTGACGTTAAAAGAGTTCTTTCCGGAACTAAAAGAAGACCAACTGTTGCCCCTCCTCAGGGTCTTTTTCTTGTAAAAGTTAAATATTGATTTTTAATATAACCTTTATTAACAACGAATCACACTAACAACACAAATGTCTTTTTTGTTAGTGCGTTAGTGTGTGGGTGTGTTGGTGAGTTCAAGAAATAGACCAACGGACTAACCGACCAACAGACCAACTATGTTCTAATTTTGCTTTTTGCTTTTTAATAGTTAATTTGATTAAAAAGCCCCTTTACTTTTAGGGAAAAAATCGTATTCTAATATATATAAACAAGGATTTTAAATGAATATTCTTATTGTTGACGATTCTGAAGATCAGTTATTAGTGCTTAAGTCAATTTTAAGCGAAAAAGGTTATAATAAAATATATCTTGCCAATTCAGCCGATCAAGCTTTCAAATTTCTTGGACTAAAAGGCAAAAACAAAAAAAGAGACGTAGACCTTATCCTGATGGATGTAATAATGCCTGGAATAAACGGCATAGAAGCCTGTACCAAGATAAAAAAAGAAGAATCCTTAAAAGATACCCCGATTATAATGATTACAGCTAACAGAGAAGAAAAACAGCTCCAATCAGCTTTCCAGGCTGGAGCTACGGATTACATAACAAAACCGATAAATGTGACAGAGCTGTTAGCCAGAGTCCGTTCTGCGCTACGATTGAAGATGGAAACAGACAGCAGGAAAGAAAGAGAACGAGAATTAAATGAAATGGCTGAGCAGTTAAATGAAGCTAACAAAAAATTGAAACAGATGTCCTATCTGGATGGATTAACCGCTGTTCCCAACCGCCGTTATTTCGAAGAATTCTTCAAAAGAGAATGGAAAAACGCTATCAGAGAAAAAGGATTTCTCTCGCTTATAATGTTCGACGTTGATTGTTTCAAAGCGTATAATGATACTTACGGCCACTTAAACGGCGATGACTGTCTAAAAAAAATTGCCAAGACATTAAACAATGCTTTAAAAAGACCAAGAGATTTTTTATGCAGATATGGAGGAGAGGAATTTATTGCCGTGCTTCCGGATACGGATAAAATGGGAGCTTCTGAGGTAGCGGAAAGATTTCTCCAGGAAACCAAAAAGTTAAAAATCAAACATAAGACTTCACCGGTAAGCAAGAACGTTACCATAAGTATCGGAGTGGCAACGACTAAACCAGATAAAAGAACGAATGCAAGCTTGTTCATAAACGAAGCCGACAAAGCTCTTTATGGGGCAAAACAGTCTGGGAGAAACTGCATGAAAGTAGCGGAATACAATTTAATAGGAGGGTAAAACAATGCAGGAAAGAACAGGAGATGACAAAATCAAAGTAAATGTTCCCAGCTATGCAGTCCAACTGATTCCAAATTTCTTAAAAAACAGAGAGAAGGACATAAAGAAATTAGAAGCTTCACTAAAAAGAAAAGACTTTGAAACAATAGAACGACTTGGTCATAGCATGAAAGGTTCGGGGTCCATTTACGGATTCGATGGGGTGTCAGAGTTGGGGAAAAAGATTGAATCATCAGCAAAAAACGGAAATTCAGAGGAGATTAAAAACAGTTTATCGGAACTCAAGGATTATTTAAATAGAGTAGAAATAGTAGATGAATAAAGAATCAAGCGGTTTCAAAAATCATCAAGGTTGTATAATTCATAGAATTTCTCCTCAAGAAATATTTTGAGGTTTAATTCTTACTTTCGGTACTGTATTTCCTCCGTCCATAAGTATAAGAACTTTGTCTACTCTTCCTTTTTCTTCTATTGCTTTAGTAAAAGCTCCCTGTAAAGAATTGAAGGTCTTTATGAATGTGTTCTTTAAAATTTCATTCTTGATTTCGGAAACCGCCCATATCTCAGCTTTCTTTGATAGCTATGCAATCCTTGCCGCTTTGTGATACCCTAACAGGTAATTTTCTTTCGCTTTTTTTATTACTTTCTCCGGATCATCAGAGGATAACAGTAACTTATAAAAATTATCAGGTCCTATTCCTTCATCGCACGGGGCAACCAATATAAGTACTCCCTCTTTTTTGAGTGCGAGTTTACCATGTTCTATTGCTTTATGCGCCTGATATAAGGTCTTATCCAGTGGAGGTCTTGCACCTGTTATCACAATATCCGCTTTTTCTTTTACTTCGACACAGAAGACGTTTTTTGCATACTTGCTCGCTTCTATAAAGGATTCATGTATATCGCCACAGAATACTTCACATATTTCTTTTTGGTTTTTTACTACTGATTGAATTGAAAAGTTTGGAATATCGGGCATCTTTTTAAAGGCCTCTAATAAATCGAGATAAACTGGGTTTCCTTCCAGGCTTAAAGGTTCGGCGCCTTTTTCCAGAGCGTGTTTATGGTTTTGCTCGATTGTGCTGTATCCCGCGAGTCCGGGAAAGAAAGATTTTCTTCCTCCTGTAAAACCCGCAAAGTAATGCGGTTCGACCGAACCAATTGAGATTATGGCTTCTGCTTCTATAACTTCTTTGTTTATGCGTACTTCTGTTCCCCTCTTTGTTCTTCCGAGTTTATTTAAGCTTTTTTTATCTCTGGCGTTGTGAATTGTTATATTAGATTTTATTTTATCGTAAAATTCTCGGAAGATCAGCACCAACTCCCTATCGGTCGGTTCTCTGTGGGCACCCGTTGCTATTATATATTTTGTTTCTTCAAGATTCATTCTTTTATCCAGCTCTTTTAGTATATCAAAAGTAGGAGTGGGTCTCGTAGCATCGTTAATTATAAAAAGAATTTTTCTTTTTTTCTTTATCCACTTTAAAAAAGGAAGGCAATTCAATGGTTTATCCAGAGCTTCTTCAATCGTGGCTTCTTTTTTTCTTAAAAATACTTTATTTGGATAAGCTATCTCGACTTTAAAGGCTTCAGGTAAATCTAACTCTTCTCTTCCCAGACCATACGGGATTTCTATTTTCATTTTATTTTACAGAATATCTTCCAAAAAGATTTTCAACTAGCCTCCGGCAATGATTTTCTATCTAAAAAAGCAACATTATCTTCGGCAAGCTCGTTTGGTTTTCTATTATGGCCAATTGTTTTTTCTCATAAAGAGAAACCAAGGAAGAATAAAATATTGCTATAAACATTTTTTTTCTTTTCTCTTTTATTATTTAAACAAAAAAGCTTTTTAAACTCCCCCTTTTCTCTTCATTAGCTCAATAAATACTATCAAAAAACCCAATGCTTGTCAAGCATACAAAATTTCCTGCGACATACAAAGAAACGTTACATTTGAGAACAACAAAAAGACATTTATATAACCGGTTTTTTGTTGAAAACAGAAAAACAAGCGTTTGCTTTTGGGCTTGAGTGTAAGTATCAATGTGTGACATTTATGTCACCTTGACAAAAGAAAAAAAAGTTATATAATTTAAATACAGGCAAATTGAGATATCTTTTTGTCTGAGTGTTTAATTTCTCCAGGCGGGAGCTTTTAGCTCTCGCCATGTTTTTTTAACCTATCTTAATATTTTACTACAGATTCTACATTATAATTTTTTAGTTTCTCTCTACCTTTAAGCTCCGTCAATTCTACGAGGAAAAGGAGAGAACTTACTTTGCCTCCAAATTTTTCTACTAAATGAGCGCTAGCCAAAGCTGTTCCTCCTGTTGCGAGTAAATCATCTATAATAACAACCTTATCCTCTTTCTCTATTGCATCTTTATGCAACTCTATTGTATTTTCACCGTATTCAAGAGTATAAGATTCACTGACAATCTCGGCGGGCAACTTACCTGGTTTACGGATAACATTCAGAGGCAAACCAAGATTATACGCAATCGGTGCCGCAAAAATAAAACCCCTGGATTCTACACCAAGAATAAGATCTACCTCTTTACCTCTTATTAAGTCAGTCATGCAGTCAACAGCTTCCCTGAAAGCTTCTTTATTTTTCAGCAGGGTAGTAATATCCCTGAAAAGTATACCCTTTTTAGGGAAATCCAGTATGTCTCTAATATGTTTTTTTAATTCTTCCATTTTAAAACCTCACTTCGAATCCTTCAAATTCATTTTGATACTCTTCTTCTTTAACTTCTACCCCTGTTACAGAGGAAAGAGAAGGACCTATTTTTACACTTTGAGCAAACTCTTCTAATTGCCACTCTTCACCTTCGGCTACAATCTCAACTTTCCCGCCCGGGGTATTCCTCACCCATCCCGACACGCCTAATTCTCTTGCCTGTCTTACAGTAAAATACCTGAAACCAACCCCCTGAACAACACCGCTTACCCATATATGTATTCTCTGCATGTTTTTATGTATATATATTATATTCAGGATGTCAAGGGGATTGCTCTTTAAGCTGTAATCCTTTCAATCAGTCGTAAAACTCTTAATCACAAAAAGCCTTGTATATCCAGTAATATAATCTTGACTTTTGTTGGCATCAGGCTATAATAAATTTAAGGAGAAAAAAATGGATAAAGAATTAAAAAAGTTTTTTCGTGAACTTGTAGAAGCCCCAAGCCCTTCGGGCTTTGAGGAACCTGCGCAGGAGATATACAGAAAATTCGTAAGAAAATATTCCGATGAAGTAAAAACAGATGTCCATGGCAATGTAATAGCTTTTCGTAAAGGGAAGGGAAAGCTGAAACTGATGGTATCTGGACATGCAGATGAGATCGGATTTATGGTCAATTTTATTGATGAAGATGGGTTCATATACTTCAAGGCCATAGGAGGAGTTGACCCTTCTCTTTTGCCCGGTCTAAAAGTTGACATTTACACAAAGAAAGGAAAGACAAGAGGAGTTATCGGCAGAAAAGCCATCCATATGATGGAGAAGGAAGAAAAAAACAAAAATCTCAAGTTAAAGGATTTATGGATAGATATAGGGGCAAAGGATAAAAAACAAGCAGAAAGTATCGTGTCTATAGGAGACCCTATAACTTTTCAATTGGGAATGGAAGAACTACAGAATGATCTTGCGCTCACAAAAGCAACAGACAATAAAGCGGGTGTTTTTGCCACGGGAGCTCTTTTAAAATATCTGGCTAAGGAAAAAGTCGAGGCAAATTTATTTTGCGTTTCTTCCGTACAGGAAGAACTTGGGCTTAGAGGCGCACGTACCAGCGCTTTTGGAATTGCTCCGGATTTGGGATTGGCGTTTGACGTAACAACATCAACAGACCACCCAACTACAGAAAAGAAACAATATGGAGACATCTCTCTTAATAAAGGCCCGGCGATCGCAAAGGGCGCTAATATTAACCCTGTTATATTTGATATGCTACTCCGTACCGCAAAGAGAAACAAAATTGACTATCAAATCGAGGCAGCCCCAAGAGCAACCGGTACCGACGCTAATATTATACAGCTTACCAGAAGCGGTGTAGCTACAGGTTTAATTAGTTTCCCTAACCGCTATATGCATACTCCCGTCGAGATTGTTTCTCTAAGGGATATTGAAAATGCCATCCGTCTTGCAGGGGAATTTGTTAAAAAATTAAACGACAGGATAGACTTTACTCCAAGACTGTAAATACTTTATCTTCTAATAATTGCAAAAACTATATAAATCGTATAAAAAAGAAGAAGTGTTCCCCCCTCTTTTTTTGATATTTTGCTCCTTGTATATACAAAGACAAAAAGTATAGCAGATATCCCGACAACTATTAACAAGTCTTTGAAAGCTAAAAGGGGAAATCTAATAGGACGTATGGTTGCTGTTAACCCTAAGACAAAAAGAATATTAAAAATATTGCTTCCGACTATGTTACCTATAGCAATATCATGCTCTCCCTTTTTCATTGCAGCAAGGGAAGTCGCCATTTCCGGCAAAGAAGTCCCAAGAGCTATTATAGTAACACTTATAAAAATTTCGGAAACTCCCAACCTTCTTGCTATTATTGCGGCGTTGTCTACAATTAGATGGGCTCCAATAAGCACTCCGGCTATACCGACAACTAAAAAAACGGAAGATTTAAACACTTCTCTTCTCGAATACTCGATTTTTGGCAGGTCGGTGTCGAGACGAAAAACCATCCTGTCTTTTCTTGCCATAAAATAGAGGTAACATATATAGAGGGAAAAGAGAGCAAGCAGGATTATCCCATCAAGGCGAGAAAGAATTGCATCACTTCGGCCATACCAATCATCACGAACCATCAAAACAGTTAGAATCGCTACAAAAAGACAAAAAGGTGTTTCCTTTTTTATCGTCGATTCTCTGGCTTTAATAGTCCAGATAAGGGCGCCTAGGCCAATAACAAGTCCAATGTTTGCGATGTTGCTTCCGAGGATATTTCCAAATGAAATTGAGGGATATGACGAAACAGCTGCTTCCGGCGCACTGGTTCCCAAAGCAGTAATCGAAAGTCCTACAAACAGAGACGAAAATCCGAAAATCGCTGTAAGCTCGACTGCACCGTCTATCATATAATCGGCACATTTTACAAGTAGAATAAGTCCGATAACTAAAAGCAAATAATTCATACTTTTGAAAATAAAAAATAAGCTATTTTTGTCAATAGGATAAAACGCCTGCCTGCATTTTTCGTCATCCAGAATGACAATTAAAAATAATTCCGAAAAGCACTCTAAAACATCTAAAGCCTTGACTTATAGAAAATCTTTATTATAATTTTGTTGATATTTGAGTAAAAGACAAAAAGGAATAAAAAAACAAAAAGGATAAAAAACTTTAAAGGAGGTGATTTATCTTTGCCAGGAGTAACAATTAAGGAAGGCGAATCTTTTGAGAAAGCTTTCAAACGATTTAAGCGTTTGTGTGAAAAAGAAAAAATTAGAAGCGAAATAAAAAAACATCAACATTACGAAAAACCAAGTGAAAAAAGACAAAGAAAACGTAAAGATCTTTCCAAGGGAAGAAGGAGTGGTTAACGCTTAAGCTAATCTTAGCCCTTACTGAGTTAGCTCTTTTTAGTATCTCCTTAAAATCATTTTCAAATAAATTAAAATGAATTTATTTGACTTAGTGTCTCTCGTAGTTATTGCTGGGTTTTCTTTATGGGGCACTATAAAAGGTTTTATAATTGAGATTTCTGAAATTGGCGGCCTAATACTTTCTTTTATTCTCGCAATGTACCTCCCCTTAGGAATAGAATTTGGTATTATGAAGTACGTCGTAAGTTTTCTGGTCTATTTTTTCGCAATAAGTATTTGTTTTACTATCTTATCAAAAATCATTCATAAAACCCCCCTTGCTTTTCTCGATAGAATTCTTGGCGCAGCTATAGGCGCCATTAAAGGATTAATTATTATAATAGTAATTTTCCTAATTATCAGCCTAACTCCTATTAAAGAACCAAATAGCAATTTAAGCAACAGTTTGTTTTATAAAGCAGCTATTATTGTTAGAATCCCTTTAAAAAATTTTTTGAAAAAAAGAATAAAAGGGATAGACCAGTATAAAGAAAAAATTCCCATTCCTGACAAACAAGAAAAAAGGAAAAGAGAGCTCGAGGAAACGAGCAATAAAATATAATGAAAAAACTTTCAAGCTCAATTGGATTAGATTTATTATTAGAAAAAATCTCCGGGTATGCCGATTCCGCCCCCGGCAAAACTGCGGTTTTAAATCTAAACCCGGATATACCTAAGAGAAACAGACTGCTTGCCTTTAAACGCTTAAAGAAGATCAGTCAATTAACGCATTTTATTCCTAACCTGCAGATCTTAAAAAACGAAAGAGCTCCTGAAAAGGGCAAATTTTTATCGGGAGAAAAACTCCTGTATTACAGAAAGCTGTTAAATCTATCAGGGGAGATTAAAAACTTATTCGAAGAGAATAAAACCCTTGAAGAACTAGGCAAGAGCCTAAACCCACTAATCCCTCTTGCTAAAGAAATAGTTGCTTTTATAGACGAAAACGGTTCTATAATACCCACATCAACTCCCGTATTGAAATCTCTCTACGGAGAAAAAGCTGCTATTGAAAAAAAGATAGAAAAAAAACTCAATGTTTTTTTAAAAGAAAAAGAACACCTTCTTCAGGACAAGATTATAACTATCCGATTGGGAAGAACTGTTCTTCCTGTTAAATATGATAGAAAAGATGAAGTAGAAGGAATAATAGTTGACCTTTCCCGCACTCAGAATACAGCATTTATAGAACCAGGAGAAATAATCACTCTCAACAACCGAATCTCGGAGATAGAAAAAGATATAAAATCAGAAGAGAAAAGAATTTTCAAATATTTAACCGAAAAAGTTGCTGAACGATTTCCCTCTATCGAAAAAAACACCAAAATCCTAACAGAAATAGATTCCCTCAAAGCCAGAGCGCTTTACGCAGAGGAATTCAAATGCATCATACCGCATTTCCCTGAAAACAGCAATTTAAAAATGAAAGAATGTTACCACCCCCTTTTGCTCGGAGGAAAAGAAAACGTTGAACCCCTAGACTTAGAAATAGGGCAAAACGAAAGAATTCTATTGATCAGCGGGCCAAACGCCGGGGGGAAAACCGTCCTCCTTAAGAATCTGGGAATAAACGTATTATCCTCATTGGCTGGAATTCCTATTCCGGCAAAAGAAGACAGCGAAATCGGTTCTTCCGCGAAAATCTCTGGAATAATAGAAGACGAACAGTCTATGGAAGAAAATTTGTCATCTTTTTCTTCTTATATAGTACATCTTAAAGAAATCTTGAGCAGCGCTGACGACAACAGCCTTATACTGCTTGACGAACTTGGAGGAAATACAGATCCAGTTGAAGGTAGCGCTCTGTCAATTGCTCTTCTTAACGACTTAAAAGACAAAGGAAGCCTCGTTATTGCCACAACTCATCTAAGCCCTCTGAAATTTTACGTTGAAAATCAAGAAGGAATGATTAACGGCTCGATGGAATACGCAAATGGCCCAACATATCATCTGCAGATTGGTATTCCGGGAGGCTCAAGAGCATTATTAACCGCCGAGAAACTTGGCTTACCGCCAAGAATAATTAATGATGCAAAAAACTTTATAGATACCGAAAGCCTGGAGGCAGAAAAACTAATCGAGGAACTCTCAGAGAGGAACAGAAATTTACGAGAACAAGAAAAGGAAACAAACAAACTCAAAAGAGAGTATTACGAATTAAAGAAAAAGTATGACAAAATGACAGAAAACATTAACAAGGAAAAAACGAAAATCTTACGAGAAGCAAAAGAAAAGGCTAACGCCATTGTGGCTGAGGCGCGTTCCACTGTAGAAAAAACAATAAAAGACATAAAAGAAACAAAAGCCTCGCAAGAATCAATAAAAGAATACAAGAAAACCTTCGCCCAGGCTCCGGCAAAAAAAGAGGAGAAAAAAAGAAAATCCGTTAAAACCTCACGTAAGCCTTCCGAAATTGAAATTCATGTAGACTTCGATGCCCCTCTGGAAATTTCCGTTCGCGGCATGACCAAAGAAGAAGCCTGGAAATCTGCGGATATTTTTCTTGACAAAGCAATCGTTGCAAATTATAATTCAGTAAGAATAGTTCACGGAAAAGGGAGTGGAATATTACGCAATATGCTTCACGAAAAACTAAAAAAAGACACAAGAGTAAAAAGCATAGGAACCCCACCTCATTACGAAGGAGGGGATGGCGTCACAGTCGCCTTTTTAAAATAGAATGTTTTCTTTACTTTTAATAATTTCTAAATCCGCAAAAACAGCAATGCTTTTAACCACAATTATACCCGGCGGCGGTCAATTTTACACCGAAAGATATGTCAAAGGAATAATAATCGGCGGAGCCCAATCTTATCTTATATATAAAGAAGTTCAGATCCAACTAAAAATAAACGAACTTGAAAGAGAAGCCATCTTATCAACTGAACAACAAGCTTTGCTTGACGGGAAACTTGACGAAAGAAGAGAAATCGGCTGGTGGATGGCTTTAGTCTGGGCAACCGGGATTTTGGATGCCTATGTGGACGCTCAATTATATGGCTTCGAAAGCGAGCTTACAATCGACCAAAGAGGTTCCCCAAAAGTAGCGCTATCTTTAAAAATACACTATTAATGTTTCACGTGAAACATTTTCTCGAAGAAACCTTAAAAGAACTAAACATCGAGTACGAAAACAAAAAGAAAGAAAAACTTTTGCTGTACTTCGAGGAACTTATGCTGTGGAATAAAAAAATAAACCTCATTTCAAGAAAGCTAAAGAAAGAAGAAGCTTTAAGAAAACTTCTTTTCCCCTCTCTAATTCCCTGTCGCATAATAAAAGAAGGAGAAAGAATTCTTGATTTTGGAGCAGGAGGAGGAATTGCAAGCATTCCTTTAAAAATCCTTAAACCTGACATAACCCTGCACCTTTTAGAATCAAAAAACAAGCCCGTTGTATTCCTCGAGCATATTAACCTGCTGCTGAGTCTGGATGTAAAAATAATAAAAAGATTCGCACGGAGAAAAAACGATCTTGCAGAAGAGTACAACTGGGTATTCGTCAGAGCGGTAAACCCGGAACAAATACCTGAAGGCCTAGCGGATAAAATATTATACTACGGTAGATATACCGGAGAAAAGTTTAATTGCAAAGAAACGATAACTTTCAAAGAAAACGCTATTTCTATTTTAACCTAACAATGTTTCACGTGAAACATTGTCGTAAAACTACTTTTTAAGGAGGAAATATGGAGAAAATAATTGGCTTCTGTGGTCTTGTCTGTAGTGAATGTCCTGCTTTTATTGCCACAAAAAACGCTAACGACAAAGAAAGGGAGCGTATTGCAAAAGAGTGGTCCAAAGAGTACAAGCACGAGTTTAAAATCGAGGATATAAATTGTGACGGATGTATCTCCAGAGGAAGAAGACACATAGGCTATTGTAGCATGTGTGAAGTAAGGGTCTGCGCAGTAGAAAAAGACGTTAAAAACTGCGCTTATTGTGAAGAGTATGCATGCGAAACATTAAACAATTTGTTTAATACGGCCCCACAAGCGAAAAAGAATCTCGAAGAAATTCGAAAATCTTTATAAAGTTATTTCTTTTCTTGCATTCTAAATGTCAATAGGGACAAATCGAGGGGTTATCACGTTGATTTTTTACTTGACATAATAATAATAATCAATAATTTTATGTGTAATGATTAACTTTATAGATTTTAATCAGGTGTTAGAAGTGATTATACGCACCACAATTATAGTCCTTGTGGCTTTTATTGTGATACGAATAAGAGGGAGAAAGCAGCTAGCCCAGCTCACCCTTTTCGATATACTAATAGTGATTGCTCTAGGTTCTGCTGTAGGAGATGTAATGATTTATCCTGAAGAAGTCGTATCTCTACTGCGTTCTACAGCAGCAATAATCACTCTCGTTGTATTAATTCAAACATGCGAATATTTGGCTTGCAGAGCCCCAAAAAAAATAACAAAAATAATATACGGAGATACTTCAATCATAATCAAAAACGGAAAACTTGTTAAGAAAAATTTTGCAAAAACAAATCTAACAGAAGACCAGTTAAAGTCGAAACTCAGAGAGAAAAACATACAGTATTATTCCGAAGCAAAAATCGTCCGCCTCGAACCCGACGGCGAATTGAGCGTACAGAGAAAAAGAAACGACAAAAAAAAGAACAATTAACAAAAATCCAATACGTTTTAATTAAATAAATTTTTGTTTATCTATGTTAATCAGTTACTATGTTTTGAATATCAGAGGGAATTTTCTAACAAAAATAACAAATCTTGCTAATCTGTCTGAGTTTATCTACGTACCATTTTGACCGTAAACTTTTTCAGCCAGAGCAATGGCTCCAAGTACGCCTGCGTTGTCTCCCAATTCCGGCAACACGATGTATTTTTCGATGTTGTCCGTAATCTCCGGGGCTTTAATATAATCATTAAGAAACCTTTTTATATTTTTGTGTATAAGTGGCAACATCTGTTCTTGTTTCATAACTCCTCCGCCGAGAATAATCCTCTCGGGAGATAAAGTACAAATATAATTTATCACTGCTAAGGAAATATAATTAGCCTCCAGCTTCCACGCAGGATGATCTTTCCCCAATTTTTCTCCCGATTCTCCCCAGCGGTCTCTTATGGCTGTGCCTGATGCCAAACCCTCAAAGCAATTCTTGTGAAAAGGGCATATCCCTTCGTAAGGATCAGCTTTTTTGTCGTGCGGAATAAATATATGCCCCATTTCAGGATGTACTAATCCGTGTAAAAATCCTCCGTTGATCATCCCTCCACCTCCAATACCCGTACCAATCGTAATATAAATAAAATCCGATACGTCTTTTGCAGCTCCCCACTGGTGTTCTCCGAGCGCGGCAGCGTTTACATCTGTATCAAAACCTACGGGAATATTAAACGCCTCTTTTATTTTACCGTAAAAATTAGTATTCTGCCACTTAATCTTTGGTGTCGAAGTTATATATCCGTATGTAGAAGATTTCTTTTTTAGATCGACCGGGCCAAAAGAACCAATACCTATTGCCAATATCTTTTCTCTTTTATTCTGTTCTTTAAAATATTCAATTAACTTATCAATAGTCTCAGTTGGAGTTGTCGTCTCAAAGCGGAATTTATCTCGCAAATCCCCGGGGTTTGTGCCAACCGCACAGACAAATTTTGTCCCGCCAGCTTCTATTCCGCCAAATAGACTCATATCTAGCTCCTTTAATTTTTTACTATAGAAAAACTTGAACGAAAAGAAACAATTTATCTCGTTTTATTAAAAATCAACTCTCTCTGCATATTTAATACCTGTCCGAGCGGATTCCCTGAAACGCTCATCTCCATTATCACGTCCTCATTAATTACTGCATATTCAACCTGGTGATCATTAAGAGAAACCCAAAAACTACCCCAACAACATGATCTGCCTTTTACACTCAAAACATCCGTCTTCGATTCCACAGGATTTGAAAGAGATTTAAACTCCAACAAAGCGCATTCCTCTCCGTTTTTCTTAGCAACACCAGTCCATATTAGTTTTAAATTCTTTGTTTTTAAAAGCGCGAAATTCTGCGCTTCTACTTCTTTTCTTTCTAAATCATCAGAAAAATATGGTCTGTTGTACTCAATACTATCTATCGCAACATATGCCACCTCAAGCCAGGGCGCATCCCAGATGAGCGTTTTCATAAAAGTCCTGTCTTCCTCAGGGAAATCGTTATAGAACTCTTCTGTCAGTATCCCATCGGAAAGAGAATAAGCAAACCCCTCCATATAATCCAGCGGTTTCCCGTCCGGAAACTCACCCGCTATATCTCTGGTCGAAAACATTCTAACATTATTCCATCTGCAGACAACCTCTTTTTCTTCTACCGAACGAACAAAGCTTCCCTTTAACTGCACACTGCTTACAACATCCCCCCCAATATCTCTATTATACAATGTTGAGGTTACACTATATTGTTGAGGTACACTCTCATCAAATTTAAGAGGCCCCTGTTTCTCCAGACATTCATCCAAAGTTTTTGCTTCTTCTACCTCTACTTCCACTACCTCCGGTTCTTTACGACAACACGACAAACTTCCCACAAAAAGAATCACCACTAATAAAATTTGAGTAATTAAGAAAAAACTTTTTTTATTGATCATTTAACCCCCTTGATTTAAATTAGTTTATAACTTTTTTCCCTTGTTCCCGACAAAAGAAAAACTTTGTTATATTAAAACACATAATTTCAAAAACTATCTTCTCGCAATACTTACATTTTAACAGAAAAAACCCTTTCTGTCAAGCATGTTTTTGAAACAGAAAAAAATAGCTCTTTTTTTGCCCTGTTTTAAGTAGTTAGTTTTCAACGACATATGTTTTCGAGCTGTAAATGTTTCTCCAGCTTAATGTATAAAAGCTTTCTAAAGCCTTGACAATTATGGGTGTTAATCTATATCTTATCAATTAATATGCTATTTGGCAGTTTGAATCTGGAGGTTATAAAATGAAACTAAAAAAGGGCAATAAGGCAGTGGAGCTTCTGCTTAAATCGTACGGGAGAGATGGGGCTCCTTTTGTTACAGATCTAACGCAAAAGTTTTCTTCAAGGAAGTATCCGTTTGAAGAAATAAATTTAATAAAGCAAGTTCTTTTTCCTAGATATTGGAACTGCGGAAAACTTACCCAGAAAGAAAACAACAAAGAGTTAACTGCAAAAATCGGAGAATTGGGCAAGCTTTTTGTCGAAGGAATAAGTCCTTATGTCGAAAACAAAGCAGAAGTAGAACAAATAGTCGGTAATGTATTAGAAAATTCAGGCGAAGTAAGGGAAAGACTAAAAAAAGATGTCGAAGCAGCTTATATAGGAGATCCCGCAGCAAAAACTTATACTGAAATTATTCGCTCTTATCCGGGATTCCTTGCTATCGAAATTCACAGAGTTTCCCACCTTCTCTATACATATGGGGCAGAAGGATACGCCAGGGAGATTTCCGAAGTCGTTCATTCGGAAACAGGGATAGATATTCATCCCGGGGCAACAATCGGCAACTATTTTTTTATTGATCACGGGACCGGCGTAGTAATAGGAGAAACATCGGTTATTGGCGATTGGGCAAGAATTTACCAGGACGTAACGCTTGGTGTCCTACATTTCGAAAAAGAGAAAGAAGGAGATATCAAAAAAGATTACAAAAGACATCCCAACATCGGCAATCATGTTGTAATCGGAGCAGGAGCTAAAATATTGGGGCCGGTAACAATCGGGAATCATGTTAATATAGGAGCCAACTCCTGGATAACTGAAAACATTCCTGATTATACTTCTGTTTTTGTCGCCGAACACCCTCGCCTTGAAAAAAGAAAAAGAAAATAAAATGAGCAGAGTGGCAAAAAATATTCTCGCGTTAATAGGGAATACACCAGTTGTAAAACTTAATAAAATGCACGGTAAAAATTCTGCAAAAATTTATTGTAAGCTTGAATTTTTTAACCCCCTCGGTTCGATCAAAGACAGAATCGCGCTTAACATGATCGAAGAAGCAGAAAGGACTCAAAAAATTAGGCCCGGTGACACTCTAATAGAACCCACAAGTGGTAACACAGGAATTGGACTTGCTTATGTATCAGCAGTCAAAGGATATAAACTAATACTGGTTATACCAGAGACAATGAGCAAAGAGCGCATAAAAATATTAAAAGCTCTCGGAGCGAAGGTTCTTTTAACCAGCGGAGCTCACGGGATGAAAGGGGCAGTAGAAAAAGCAGAAGAACTTGAGAAAAAAGAAGGTTATTTTTGTCCTGGACAATTCACCAACCCAACAAATCCGGAAACACACAGAAAAACTACAGCCAGAGAGATATTAAGGCAAGTTCCTGACATCGATGTTTTTGTCGCCGGAGTAGGAACCGGGGGAACAATAACCGGCGTTGGCGAAGTTCTCAAAAAAGAAATTAAGGATAGAAAAATTCGTATTGTAGCTGTGGAGCCAGAAGATTCACCTGTCCTCTCGGGAGGTAAACCGGGTTCTCATAAAATCCAGGGTATAGGGGCGGGCTTTATACCGGATGTTTTAAATTTAAAAATAATCGATGAGATAATAAGGGTAAAAAAGGAAGACGCATTTGCGACATCAAGAAGGCTAGCCAGTGAAGAAGGAATCTTCGCCGGTGTATCCTCAGGGGCCGCTGTGTGGGCTGCGTTAAATTTGGCGAAAGGTTTATCCGAAGAAAAAAAGATAGTTACAATCTTACCCGATACAGGCGAACGCTACCTAAGTACAGCTTTGTTTAAATGAAATTAGAGAGTAGTGTGCAGAGAGCAATTAGCAACAAAAAACAAGAAATAAAAACTTTGTATTCTTTATTTTTAAATAAATATAATAATTGGGGCGGGGTGCAACTTTGTGTCTTAGGGACTTTGTGGCTATATAAATCATGGAAGGGATAGGTAAAGTCATAAAAACAGAAGGCAATTTAGCAACTGTTTTTATAGAAAACACTCAAAGTTGTGACTCCTGTGAGTTTGCCAAATTTTGCCGCATAGACAAAAAAGGAAGAAAAGTAATCTGTAGAAACGATATAGGTTCAAAAGCAGGAGATATTGTTCAGCTTTATACAAGTAACAAAAATGTTTTTAAAGCAACAGTTTTGAATTTTGTTCTGCCTCTTTTCTTCCTAGCTGGCGGAGTAGCGTTAGGAAAAAGAATCTGGCGGACAGATCTTGCGGGTTTCGCGTTAGGCATGTCTCTAATGGTACTTTACTTTTCTTCGTTCTTATTTATTGATAAAAAGCTACTAAAAAGAAGCCCTCTCTTACCTGAAATTATAAGAATAGAAAAAAGATGACTTTCCGGCTAAAAGAGTCTCCTTTTTATTCGCGAACTTCGACAAACTCTGCACAATTTTTTAAAAGATGAGAAGATTCTATTAAATAATCCTTCGGATAAGGGGTCTTCTCAGAAAACTGAGGAGAAAGTGTTTTCGTATTTCTAAAACCCTGAAGAACATATTTTTTTACTTTTTTTATTTTTTTACAGATTTCTTTAAGGTCGTCTTTCTCTACAATACCAGGCACCATTGTTGTTCTGAATTCATATTCTTTCGTATTTTTTATTATCTCTATACTTTCTTCAACATTCTCAAAAACAGTCTTGTTCCCTGTAGCAAGAGAATACTTTTTCGGTGAAGATTTTATATCCATTGATATGTAATCGACAAAAGGAATAACTCCTTTTAGCCTGTCCGGCAGAGTCCCGTTAGTATCGACTTTTATATCAATTTCCACTTCTTCTTTTATTCGTTTAAGAAAATCCGGCACCCCGGGGGAAAGAAGAGGTTCGCCCCCGGTAAAGGAGACTCCATCTATAAAACCTTTTCTCTTTTTTAATTCTTCAATTATTCTGTTTTCTGGTATATCGGGGATTTTCTCTAGTAGCTCCGGCAAAACAAGATCAAGATTATAGCAAAAAGGGCATCGCAAATTACATCCCCCTATGAAAACTACTACTGCGACTTTACCAGGATACTCTATTAAGCTAGTTCCTAAAAAAGACTTGATCACCTATTTTATTCTTCTGTTCTTAAATATCTTCTCTCTTTAAATTCTTCTCTTTTACCCTCGTTCCAATCATGAACCGGCCTATAGTACCCAACAACCCGCGAATAAACTTCGGCTTTTACAGCATAAACTTTTTCTGTGTCTTCCGTTTTTTCTTCTCTCAAATTTTCAGTCAATTTAACTCCTTGTTTTCCTATTTTGCTTTATTTAAAAAAACTTTCAGCTCTTTTTTCTCCGGGTTTTTTCCCTCAATTTTTTTATAGGATCCATTTCTCATTTTCTGTAGTGTTACTTTGCCAAGTTCCACGGTCTGTCCGAACTCTTCTAACTCTTCTTCGGTATGTGGATATGGGCAGTAAAAATGCTCTCCCGATATATAACCATGTACCGGGCAAATTGAAAAAGTAGGAGTGAAACTAAAATATGGCAAGGAAAATCTTTCGACTATTTTCTTCGTTAAATTTCTAACCGTTTTCCAATCTGTAATGGCTTCTCCAAGGAAGATATGAACAACTGTCCCTCCTGTAAATAAAACCTGAAGGGGATCCTGATGTTCGAGAACGCTAAAGGCATCATCTACCTCATCAACAGGCGGGTGAACGGAATTGGTGTAGTAAGGATAAGCCGTACCTTTTGTATAAATATCGGGGAATTTTTCCTTATCCTGTCTGGCCAGACGATATGAAGCACTCTCAGCTGGAGAAGCTTCAAGATTGTAAAGATTCCCTGTCTCTTCCTGAAACTCAGAAATTTTTTCATTCATAAATTCAAGAACTTTTATTGCCCACGTTTTTCCTTCATCTGTCATCAGTCCTTTTTCAAACAGATTGACGCAAGCTTCATTCATCCCTATAAGCCCTATGGTGGAAAAATGGTTTGCCCAGTAAGAGTCAGTCGTTTCTTTTATCTCTCTTAAATAGTATCGCGTATAAGGATATAAACCTTCACGCGTAAAATCTTCTATAATTTTTCTCTTCAGTTCCAAAGACTCTTTTGCCGTTTCCATTACATTTGAAAGCCTATCAAAAAACTCTTCTTCGTCATTTGAAAGATAGGCTATCCTCGGAAGATTTACAGTTACCACCCCTATGCTGCCCGTAAGAGGATTCGAACCAAAAAGCCCTCCCCCTCTTTTCCTTAACTCTCTTTTATCTAATCTTAACCTACAGCACATACTCCTCGCATCCTCAGGGTCCATATCTGAAGAAACAAAATTACTAAAGTAGGGAATTCCGTATTTGCCCGTCATTTCCCATATAGGCTTAAGTTCTTCATTTTTCCAATCAAAATCTTTGGTTATATTATACGTGGGAATAGGAAAGGTAAAAATCCTACCCTTTGCATCTCCTTCCATCATCAATTCTGCAAAAGCTCTATTTATTATGTTCATTTCTTTCTGAAACTCTGCGTACGTCGCGTCTTTTTCTCTTCCGCCTATTATAACTTTTCTATCTCTAAAGCTATTTGGAACTTTCAAATCCAGAGTAATATTTGAAAAGGGTGTCTGGAACCCAACTCTAGTAGGAACGTTTATATTAAACAAAAATTCCTGCAAAGCTTGTTTTGTACCTTTGTAATCCAAATCGTCAAATCGAATAAACGGAGCCAGTAGTGTATCAAAGTTCGAAAAAGCCTGTGCTCCGGCTGCCTCCCCTTGAAGAGTATATATAAAATTAACAATCTGGCCGAGCGCGCTTCTTAAATGCCTTGCAGGAGAGGATTCAACTTTACCGCTCATTCCTCTAAACCCTTCCTTTAAAAGGTCCATCAGATCCCAGCCTACACAATAAGGACCAAGTATACCCAAATCATGAATGTGAAAATCTCCGTCACTGTGCGCTTCTCTGATTCTTGGGCTATAAATTTTGCCAAGCCAGTATCGAGCGGTTACTGAGGAAGAAACGTAAAAGTTTAAACCCTGAAGAGAAAAATTCATATTTGAATTTTCTTGAACTCTCCAGTCTTCCTTTTTCAGGTACTTTCCCATAATTCCTTCAACGTCTCTAAATACATCTTCTACCTTACGGGCCTCGTTTCTCTTCTCGCGATAAAGAATGTAAGCTCTGGCCACATCCGGTAATTTCCTTAGCATCAGGGTTTCTTCGACATAATTCTGAATTTCCTCTACAGTCGGAACGTTTCCGAGCTTGAAGAAATTCATATAAAGCGAAGTCTCAACTTGATTTGTAATAGCGTTATCGTCCTCTTTTGCACCTATAGCTTTAAGAGCTTTAGAAATAGCAACGCTTATCTTCTTTTTATTATACGGAACAACTTTTCCAGACCTTTTCCTAATAAGCCATTCCATTAATTAAACCTCCTTTAACACTAAAATATAAACCATTATTTTATAAGAGATACGAAGTCTTCACTTTTTCCGAATACCGAAAAAACCCTATAATGTCAACATTTAATATAAAAAGACTCTTTTTATGCATTTTATATCTTTATTCTTATATTAAAAAATCATTCTAATAAGTCAAGGGGCTTTACAAGAATTTCTTTAAAAAAACAAATTTTTTCTTTCTTTCTCCCAAATCAAAATTTTATCTGGTCAAAAATCTTGACTTTAATGTTTATCATGTTAATTTTTATAAGTATGAAAACTTTAAGCAGATATGTTATCATAAGAAAACTACTGCATCTTTCGACCGCATTAATCCCTATAGGGTATGTTTTTGTTCCGAGATTGCAAATGGTAATAAGCCTTTTTTTTCTGGCATTTTTTTCTCTCGTTGTCGACTTTCTACGGTTAAAGATTAAACCTATTGGCAATTTTTTTAACCGCTATTTCGGGAAGCTACTCTGGGAAAGAGAAAAAAATACTTTAACAGCTGCAACGCATTACGCGGTCGCTTCTTTTCTCTCGGTATATTTTTTCGATAAATGGATAGCTGTTGCCGTATTACTTTTTCTTGCTTTTGGAGACACGGCAGCTCATGTAATCGGTGTAAGATATGGCAAGATTCGCGTTAATTCAGAAACTTCAGAGAAAACTATAGAAGGTAGTCTGGCCTGTATGGTTATTTGCCTCTGTATCTCATCTCTTTTACCCCAACCCGGATTGCTTGTTCTCTTTGCCGGTTCGATTGTTGCTTCTCTAGTTGAATTCTTTCCTTTCGGAATCGACGATAATTTTACTCTTCCTCTAATATCGGGAGCGGCAATGGAAATCATGGTCAAATCGCTATAAAGAATAAGCCTTTTCCACAGCTACTGTTTTTCACCATAGTACACAGCGCGCCAAATCCGCTTAAATGTAAAATTACAAATAAAAGTTCAAAAATGAAAAAAACGATACAGCTTTAAAGAAGAAAGAAATAATTTTACATTTTAATATGTCATTTTGCTTTTTAATTTTTAATATTTAAATTCCAACGTCAACTTTCAACACTACACAGACCTTCAAGGAAGATGTTTCAATTAAAAAATCACAGCGAGTTAGCTAACGACTATTATCTATAACACAAAGATAAATTAAAATGATTTTCTTCTCGCAAAGCAGGGTCATTTTTTATCAAGGCGCTGCTTGCAGCGGAAAGATTCAAGGCAACCCTTCCAAAGTCAAGACCCACTCCTCCGGTCAGAAACATCTGATCCCAACTGCCCGGGTCATAAGATGAGCCAATTTTTATCGGAGAAGGTTCTGTGTAAAAACCTGCGCTAAAAGACAGCAAATCATTAAATCTATATTGTCCGCCAATATGTAATCTGATTACATTTCTATAATCATCCGAGTCCCGCTCTCCTTCGGAATAAGCCAGCGTCCAGTGCATATATTCCCCTGACACGTTAATATATATTTTATCCTTTAAATTTATTCCAGCCCCCACCCCTAACACAAAGGGTAAACCTTCATCACTTTCGATTGAAAAACTTGTGTCAGGAAAATCTGAAGAATATCTGTACGCCTCTCCAAAACCTTTCTTAACAAGAAAGCCCAAAGAGAGAAGATCGCTTGCATTATATTGTAAACCCAGACAGGGCTCAATACCGTATTTATCCATAGTAGTAGAGCGATCAAAAAACTCAAGATCATCAGATTCAGAAGATAATCTCGAGCGCTTCCAGAACACACCTATATTCAACCCAACAGAAAATCTGTCATTTATTGCTTTTCCCACTGCAGGATTTAAGAAATAAAATCTTTCCGATTGAATATATTCTCCCGGAATTTCCCTATATCCTTGCTCAGAAGTATCATCGACGACTATCGCCAATACCGCAGGAGTCGTAAGTACAGACCTATAAGGCACTGATAAAGACAATCCAAAGAAAAAATCTTTTCCAAAAGGAATAGAAACCCCCAAATAGTCAGGGAAGGCATAATCAGTTTTAGAAGCACTATCTGGCAAAACAGGAGAAGATACCTCACCTCTCGTTAACTTATAACCAGTGAAAAATTGGAGTTTCTCAATGCCCACAAAGGCAGCAGGATTATACAATCCACACTCGATACTATTGTTTAGCCCTATGGGAGCTCCTCCCACACCAAGAGAATAACCGCCAACATCATTTTGAAAGTATGGACTGTAACCAAAAACAAACAAGAACAAAAACAACATAATAGCACCTCCCCTTTTTATCTTTTAACAAAAAATTTTTCACATTTTCCTATTCCGCCAACCATCTCTCTGCTTTTCCATATACAAAGTACTTTGTCTTAAAAAGCATTATACTCGTTTTTCTTAATTTGTCAAGGGGGTGTTTGGAGAAACTAACGTTTAAAATTTAAAAAGCAAAATGACAATTTTGGATTTGGGTTTTTGGGATTGGGGCTTTAGAAAAACACAAAAATCTCTTTTTTCTCTGTGATCTCTGTGTCTTTGTGGTTATGAGAAAAAGTCAACCCCTTTATTTATTTTTCACCAAAAACCTTTTATATTCCCTTATTTTCTTATCATGTAACTTCTTATTCATATACCTGTAATACTCCCTTTCTTTT
>Ga0307438_1000748_pt1 | contig 22974 bp, 22 predicted proteins | sample SalMarWE160110MG_FD_202144 | JGI IMG/M metagenome (GOLD analysis project Ga0307438, IMG submission 202144) | Salt marsh sediment microbial communities from the Plum Island Ecosystem LTER, Massachusetts, United States - WE1603-110 | ecosystem: Environmental > Aquatic > Marine > Intertidal zone >... | reverse complement strand
ATCAAGTTCACCTGAATTGTATAAAGTTGAAAGAGCAGTAATACCGTTACTCATAAAAAGAAGTAAGGTAAAGATGAAGAAGGAATAAGAAATAAGCTTGTCGGCTATTATTGTACCGATGACTTCTATCGGAGCCAAAAAAACAAAGATTCTAAAAAAGAAAAGAAAGGTTCCTGTCAAAAAGATAGAGAAAACAATTGAATAAACAAGAAAATTTGATTTTCTTATAGATGACATAGATTTAAAAGCTCTAGTTAATCTAGTTTTTATTAGGAACGAAATCATAATTTCAACATAGAATTTTGTATTCATTTGTCAATACCATGCGGCAAAGCCGCTCAAATGTAAAAATCAAATATCAAAATGTAAAATTTTAGTAAAGAATCCAGAAGCCAGAATAAAGAATTCTCTACCCAACCCTTTAATTGGAGGCAGATGAACACAGATTTAAAGTATTTATTTTCTTGTTTTTCAATGCAACTATTCAACCATACAACTAAGATTCGAATAATCTAAGTATCGAATTTTGCTTTCTGAATTTTAATTTTTAATTTATATTATGGTATCGTAAAGTGCCCATAAAAACAACATTGGGCTTGACATATTGTCATAGAAAAGTTATATTTTTAACATGGAGGTTTATAACGAAGTCCATTTTTTTAAATGGGTAGGGCAGTTGCTTGGAAATATATCTATTTTCAGTAGAAGAGAGGGAGTGATAAGAGAAATACTAAGGTCGGTGCCTGAGATAACCGGTGCCGATTATTCTTCTTTTTTAGTACTTAAAGAAAATCCCGAAAAAATTGCCTACGATTATTCTACAAATAAAGGAAAATTTTCGACTCACAAAAGTATGGCAAGATTGGCCACAGGTTTAGAAGGCGAAGTGATAAGGAAAAGGGATATTGTGGTTACGAGAGATTCTTCTGAGTTATCGAATCCAAATGATGAAGTTCAAAATAGTGAAAAGAAATCTGTTATTGCCGTTCCTGTTATATTACGTGGTGAGGTGGAAGGTATTTTGTATTTGTATTATTTTGAGGGTTTTTCTGATGAATTAGAAAAAGTGAAAGAATTGATGAAGAGCTTATCTCCTGTTTTGGCTTTTGCTTTAGCAAATTCCAGGCTTTACCAGAGACTTGATACAACTATGAGAGAACTCCGGATTTCCTATGAATTGAGCAGGGCGATGATATCGAGCTTGGATGTTAATGAAATTATCGGGCAGATAGTTAAGCAAATAACAACATCTTTTGGCTACGAAATCATATCTATTTATATTGTAGACGAGGATGAACAGTATGCTACATTGGAATGGACTGTTGATGCTATAAGTGAATTTAAGGGTACGAAAATAAAGATAGGGGAGGGTGGTATAATTAGTAGAGTGGTTGAATCTGGTCAACCTTATTATGCTGCAGATGTTTCAATGGTTCCTTTTCACGGGCCGAAACCAAAGGATTTTAAAAATAAATCTGCATTTTCGATACCTCTAAAAATTCAGGATAAAATTATTGGAGTTCTGGATATTGAGAGTCTCCGGATAGATGATTTCCCAAAATCTGTTAGAAGTTTATTGGTTGCTCTTGGTGCTCAGATTGCAATGGCAATTGAACGTTTCAGACTTTTTGAGGAAACGAAGAGACTTTCTACGGAAGATTCTCTGACTGCTGCAATTAACAGAAGAATGATGGAAGAGAAGTTAATGGAGCGAATAGCTGAAGCCAGAGTGAACGAGGAAAAATTTGCCATTCTCTTTTTGGATCTTGATAATTTTAAAGAATATAATGATAGATATGGACATCAGAGGGGAGATGAGGGTCTTATGTCTTTTGTCCTTACTATAAAAGAAACTCTTCAAGAAGGAGATTTGTTGGGAAGGTACGGTGGAGATGAATTTATTTCCCTTTTACCAAAAACGGATATTGATAGAGCTTTAAAGGTTGCCAATCATATGCTTAAAAAGGTAAGAGAAAATGAGCTTTTGAAGGGGTTGACTATTTCTATTGGACTAGGGGTCTTTCCTGATGACGGAAAAGATCTTGTTAGTCTGGTTCGATTTGCGGATGATGCCTGTTATCTCGCAAAAGAGAAAGGCGGAGACAGAGTTGAATGCGCATCTGAAAGAGGAAAAGAGAAAAAAGAAAATCTTTGAGGGAATACAAGCTAATGCTAACACAGAGCCAGATAGCTTACCGAGGAAAATTTTTTTTGTTTAAATTAAATCCCAAAATCCCCAAAAACAGTTACGAAACACACAAAATACACAGAGCGGCAAAATCGCTAAAATCAAAAAGCAAATATCAAAATAAAAAATTACATATTAAAATTTGTTAATGAGTTAGTGGGTGGGTGTGTTGGTGGGTTAAAAAAACAGACCAACGGACCAACCGACCCACAGACCAACTATGTTCCTCATTTTGCTTTTTAAATTTTGATGTTTAATTTTTTTGAAGGTATGAAACAAATTACATATTTTTGTAGATAGTTACATAGTTGCAAAATGTTAAGTTCTTGGTAATTAGAAGCTTAATTTGAGGAATGAAATTTGTATAGTAAATAAAGAGGAGGAGAAATGAAGAATAAGGGTTTTACGGTTATTGAGTTGTTGGTAGTTATTTTAATAATGGGGTTGCTTGTATTGCTTGCGGTCCCTGCTTTTCGCGGGGTTTTTATGAAGGGGAGATTGGAGCAAGCCGGGAATGAAGTTTTTGCTTTTTACCAGAGGGTGAACAGGTATGCTACAACTGAGGGTGTTAATTATGTGTTAGAAGTTAAGGCGGACAAGGATTCGCTAAGATGTATTAAGGAGGGTGGTGCAGGTGTTGTGAGGGATGCAATAGGTTTGCATAAAGGGTTGGATCTTACTGGCGCTGTCATTACTTTTACGGTTCAGTCGGATGGTTTTGTCATAGATGACGATGATATAAGAGAATTCAAAATTGATGATAGCCATACCGGCAAATCATTGGTGTTTTATATTTCACCGCTTGGGGTAATGGAGGTTAATAGGAAATGAAAAAAAATAAAGGCGTAACTCTTATAGAACTTATAGTAAGTCTTATTATATTTTCGATTGTTATGGTAGGCGTAGTCGTATTTAATTCGAGAAATACCCAGGCGGCTATTAGATCAGAGAGAAGAGCAAAAAGAGTTTTATTACAGGAAAAAGCCATTGAAGATTTTAAAGGCGAGCTCAGGTCATCTGCTATACCTGGGGCAAGATTTGATTCCATCTGGGTCAATTCCTCCGCGGGTGATTTACTTCTTGCTGATACGGATCATGTAACGGGCTTAACAGTAAGAATGGAAATTGACTCGTTCTTACCTGATACCGATGTTACCCTGTCGCAAACCGGTATTTTTTTGAAGGTAGGTGTAATCTCGACAGATTCATTTTTAAATGTTGAAGAAAGAACATCAATATATATTTCCCGGCATGATTAGGAGGATATATGAATAAAAAAGGATTTACTCTTGTCGAATTAATTTGTGTGATACTTGTACTGGGTTTAATTCTTACTATGATGTATCAAAACTTCTTTTATCAGGAAAAGTCGTTGCGCCGCCAGAGGGAATGGTCCGAGCTGAATATTAAAGGAAGGAAAGCTTCAACCTATATTGCGAAACAGCTCAGGCTGATAGGTTATTCTCGAAAAATCTTTGGTTCATCGCATTCTTTTGGAATAATAAATGGTACTCAAAATGAAATTATCTATTCTCATGATGTCGAAGGAGCTCAGTGGGGTGTTATTGAACTGGCAGATATCCATTCTATAATGGTTCGTAACGACACTTTATATATTGACGGTGATTTCGCGATTGATAAAGTTGCTTCTCTGCAATTTCGTTACATTAATACGGTAGGTACTGAAGTGTCTTCGATAGTCGAGGTGGATTCCGCAGGAGAGTGGAAACTGATGGCTGGCGATCCGATAGAAAGTGTGGAATATACCTTAAAAATTTATAACCCTTCCGCTGCAAATCCGGATACTATTGATTACTATGGTCTTGTATCTCTCAGGAATAAAAGACCGTAAGGAGGAGATTTTAATGAAAGAAAAAAATAAAAATAAAGGAATATCGATGATAGTGGTTTTATGGATTATGACTATTCTGACTGTTTTAACTACAGCGACCGCCCTTATGACTCAGGGAGATATAGCTTCGACAGTTAATCTTATAAAAAGAAAAGGCGCGCTTCAGCTTGCCGAAAGCGGCAGTGATTATTTTATTGCGTTAATTCCCGATAATGCTATGATAACCGCCAAAATTACAGACGATGATTCAATAAAACTTGGAAGCGGCAGTTATGTTCAGGCTGTTCACAGAGTGTATATGAGTGGTGATAGTATGAGATCTTTTGTTGTAGCCCCCGTGCCGATGGTTTATAGCAATGCTTACGGCAATAACCCGTACGGTCCCGTATCGCCCGGAGGTTCGGGGTCTTATTATGTGTATGACTTTGAGGCAGGCGGCTTAATGGGTAAGAAAGAGGAGGTCGAATCTCCTCAGGTAATTGTTGAGGTTGCAGCCGGGTGGTGGTCTCCTTTGAGTGAAAGCTCTTTTGGTCATACGATGTATTAAAAAAGGAGGAATAATGAAAAAAGTATTTATTGTTTTAATTTTATTTTTTTTGGTGCCAAATCTCGGCAGTCATTATCAGGATGAAATGTTTTTCACCGGATTTGCCTCTCCGAAGGTAATGGTTATTCTTGACACTTCGGGAAGTATGGCGTGGAATATGTCAACTAATTATCCATGGAACAAGACTTGGGGGGATGGTACTACTGATCCAGATTATAGTCCCTCTAAGTATTATGGTTTACATTCGGGTATTAGCTGGGCTCCTTCCAGCAGATATGGCGATAAATCAAGGTTGTACATCTGTAAGCAGGCTCTTCTTCAGGCTCTTGATGAATTTAAGGGTAGTATTATCTGGGGTCTTGCTTCTTTTGAACTGACAGAAGGAGAGACTAAGTTCAAGACGGAAAATAATCTGATTGAATACCGTGAATATCTAACGACAAGTGCTAATGAGTGGAATAATGATGGTTATTCTGTTAGTGTTCCGGAAGTAGCGGGGGATCCTAAGGGAGATGGGGATGAGGCAGGTAAAAGTGCAAATGATCAGTTTTGTTTGTGGCAGGGGTTCAGTAGTGCTGCAGGTAGTGATAATATGTCTCATATAAACAAGATAATTAAGCATTTAGATTGTCATCTGACCGATGATGAGGATGAGCCTCAAGAGCTGAGAGCAAGCGGTCGTACACCCCTTTCTGCATGTTTCAGAGGAGCCAGATATTATTTTGTAAATCATTTTGAACATGGGACGGGAAAAAATGACGATAAAAAGGATTGTAGAACATGCTTTGTGCTTCTTGTAACGGATGGGCTACCCTCGATGGGTATAAAAACCAGCGATTATGGGAAAACTTCAAATCCGCAGGTATCACATTATGAGGATGCTGGAAGTGCTGGAGCAGACATTTTTGAATCTCAGTCTTACTGGGAAGCCGAATCTTTGAGAAATGTTGAATTTGAAGATAAAGAAGGCCCCACAACTATCACAATTCAGAAAAACATTAAGACTTTTGTGTTAGGAGTTGCGCCAAATACTCAAGCAAAGGTTTTTAATGATTCTGTAGCAAAAGTCGGAGGAACGGACAGTTCTTATTCGGCGCACTCTCCCGAAGATATCCAAGAGGCTCTCCATGCAATTTTTGAAGCTATGATCGATGAAGCCTTTTCTTTCTCCCCTGGTGATGTTACGAGTATCCGGGAAGATTTTATTGCAACGGAATACGAGGCGAGAATGTATTTTGCTTCGTTTCGTCCCGGAGGCAATCCATTCTGGCAAGGGCATCTTAGCTCAATTAGACTCGAGGAAGGAAGTATTTCTCTTGAGGATACAATTCCACCTGAACTCTTAATCTGGGATGCAGGAGATTTACTAAGGAATAATATAAGTCCATCGAGTAGGATTATTTACGGTATAAAAAGTGATAATAGTATGCCGCTTTTTACGACTGGTTATTTCAGCGCCTCGGACCTTCATGTTAGCACTAACGATGCCAGGGATAGTGTGGTAAACCTTGTTCGTTCGGGCAATCCGAATGGCGCTTCAACTTCTTATCTCGGCGATATATTTCATTCGGCGCCTCTTCGTATAGGCTCGCCTAATTACTTTTTCCATGATGACGCCTTTGATGCATACAGGGATTCGGTTAGTGACAGAACCACTGTGATTTATGCGGGCAGCAATACGGGAATGCTTCACGCTTTTAGTGATGAGACCGGACAAGAATTATTCGCTGTTGTGCCGAAAAATTTCGTTCCTGAAGTTCAGGCGTTGAGAGATTCACATAGGTTCTATGTTGACGCTGACCCTATGGCTGCGGATGTGTGGTTCCCGGATGGGACTTCCGATGATTTCAAAGATTGGGATGAGTGGAGGACAGTTCTGATGGCTCCCCAGGGTGAAGGTGGTTGTGGAATGACATGTCTAGATATAACTTATCCTGATGATCCTGCTTATCCTAAACATCTTTTCAGTTTTGAGGAAGACACTATGGGTTTAACGACTTCTGTTCCTGTTATGTATAAAATCGGTTTCTTGGATACCATCCTTGACGATACCGTGGAAAGATTCTTCGCGTTTTTCGGAGGAGGGGAATGCCCGGATTCTTTATGGGATATGTATAGACCGGATACTTGTAGTAACCTTAAAGGGAATGTTATTGTTGTGCTCGATATTTATGATGCAGGGAATACGCATAATTTTTCTTATGGAAATAACTATTGGTTCATACCAGCCGCTTCAGGCGATGAAGATAAAATGATATACCCATTTGCAGCAGCGGGAAATATGATAAATGTGGATCCCCGGGAAGATAATTTTTATGATTTGTTTTATATACCGGACCTTGCCGGGCAGCTCTGGAAAGTTGATGTGCGTAACCCAGATATTACCTCCTGGAGAGCACAATGCATATTTCGGCCTCCTATACCGACAGATGCAAGTGATGATACCCCTAACAAAATCCCTGCGCAACCTGCTTTCTTCAGACCCCTTATTGAGAGAGATCCAACTTATGGATTTTTGTGGCTGTTCTACGGAACCGGCGACAGATCTCATGTCTTTAAACCTATCGAGGGTTCAGGTGACCCGGAGGTGTCAAATAGATTCTACGCTATAATGGATACCCTGGTTGGTTCTGAAACTTATCCGTTTAGAGAGGAAGACGGCGATTTGAAGAAAGTATCGGGATCCGGTGATACTCCATTTAGTTTCCCTGATGATTTTGTAACCAATGGTAAGCGGGGATGGTATATTATGTATGATGATTACACCAGCGAAACCGGGCGTGACAATGAAAAGACAGTAAGTGCTGCTGTTCTGTTACTTGATACGCTGAAATTTGTGACTTTTTCTCCGGTCGAAGCTGAAACCGGCTGTTCGCCGAGAGGTGGGGTGGCGACTGAATACTTGTTCCATTTTAGAACCGGAAGTGGAAGAAACAGAACTATGGGTTCAGGTATTCCTCAGGCTCCCAGATACTCATTCAATCTAGAAGGAGGAGGTTTTGAGATTCATCAGACTTCGGATTCAATATGGGTCGAAACCAAAAGCGGTTACGGAGTATTGAAGAGGGTTCTTAAATGGCTGGAAAAATAAGCTTTTTAATTGCTATTTTGTTTGTTCTAATGATAACGGGATGTGGGGGAGATAAATCTTCCTCTGCGTCTTCTTCTAAAGGTGGTGGTGTCGTTAGAACGGATTATTCGCCTTCCGAACCTACTTCTTCGGATGCTATAACTCTCAAGATTACCGCCGTGGCGGGAGAACATCCTGAATACAACTGGATTGTTAACGGGATAACTGTTCCAGTTAGCGGTAACAAATTGGATCCTGAACACTTCTCGAAAAATGACACGGTTTTCTGTTCGATTTTAATAGGAGGAGAGGAAAAGAAAAAAGTTGGTCCAATTGTAATCAAAAATTCACCTCCCAGGATTAATTCTCTGGGGATTTCGCCTGACAGCCCTAAACACGGAATAGACCTTTCTATTAATGCCAATGTAGATGATGTGGATAGGGATGATGTTACGTTTCTCGTTAAGTGGTTTGTAAATGAAGAGGAAGTTGGTTCCGGAGAAGCCCTGTCCGGTTCTGAAATCAAAGCCGCTGATCAGGTATACGCGCTTGTTACCCCTTTTGACGGAACGGATGAAGGGCTTCCTATTAATAGCGGATTTGTTCTTATTCAGAATTCTCCACCTGAGATCGTTTCTCCTCAGCCTTCGATAGAAGGGAGAATAATGGACTATGAAATAGAAGTGAACGATGGAGATGGAGATAATTTCGATTTATCGCTGGAACAGGGCCCAAACGGTATGAAACTCGATGGAAACAGGTTAATCTGGGAAGTTCCCGACCTGGATAAAGATACTTCAATAGTAATAAAAATAAAAGCCAGGGATGAAAGAGGAGGGGAAACGAGCGTTTCCTTCTCCCTGGATTTAATAAGAAGCGAAATGCAATAAGATTTTCCTTCCTTTCTTGCATTTCTCTGAGGTCCTCATTTCTATCTTAATATGACAGAAATGAGGATTTCAGTTTTTTAGCCACAAAGACACTAAGGCACTAAGAAAAAATATTTAATTTAACCATAAAAAAATAATAAAAGCTGGGGTTTGGTGGGGCTTTGTGTCTTCGTGCCTTTGTGGCAAAACAGGCGTTGACAATTAAAGGAAAAAAATTATAATACCATAACGCGCCAAAGCCGCTAAAGTGTGAAAATTAAATATCAAAATGAAAAATTACAAATCAAAGTTCAAAAATGAGTTTAAAAAAAGGTTGTACAACTTTGTACTGAAGCTAATTGACTTTTTAGATAGTTTACCTAAGGACAATGTTTCCAAAAGGATTGGAGATCAATTGCTTCGCAGTGGTACAGGTATCTTAGGTACTTATGTTGAAGGCCAATCAGCGAGCAGTAAGAAAGATTTTACCAATTATTTTAATTATTCACTTAAGTCGACTAATGAAAGTAAACTATGGCTTAGCTTGCTTAGAGATAGCAGAAGAACTACGCCGGAGAAAATTGATTGGTTTTTAAGCGAATTAGACGAGATTGGTAAGATTTTTGCTTCCAGCGTTCTAACGTTAAAGGGCAAGAGATAATTTTGCATTTTTATTTGTCATTTTGCTTTTTAAATTTTGATATTTGATTTACGGAAAGAGGCCATAAAATTAAATGAGAGATTTTTTGTAGAAAAACAAAAGGTTATTGGGAGTACTAAAATCTTATGATACATATAAACGAAAATTACTTAAAGTTGAAATCATCTTATCTCTTTGCGGAGATAGAGAAAAGGGTGTCCGCGTTCAGAGCCTCAAATCCTGATAAAGAAATCATCAGTTTGGGTATAGGTGATGTTACAAAGCCCCTTCCAGAAACCTGTATTAACGCTTTCCGAGAAGCTGTGGAGGAAATGTCGCGCGATGATTCTTTCCGCGGATATGGTCCATATAAAGGTTATTCATTCCTGCGTGATAAAATCGCAAAAATAGACTTTAAATCCAAGGGAGCGGATATTTCTCCCGATGAAATATTTATAAGTGACGGAGCGAAATGCGATACGGGTAATATACAGGAACTTTTTGCTCTTGACTCAAAAGTTGCCGTTCCTGATCCTGTTTACCCTGTTTACGTTGATACAAACGTTATGGCTGGTCGTACAAATAAATGGGAAGACGGCAGATATGAAGGTTTAATATACTTAGATTCGACCGAAGAAAACAATTATGTTCCCGATTTGCCCGAAGAAAAAGTGGATTTAATATATCTCTGTTTTCCGAATAATCCCACAGGAGCTGTTATTGACAGGGAACGATTAAAGGAGTGGGTGAATTACGCAAAAGAAAATAGGGCCCTTATTCTTTATGATGCCGCGTATGAAGCTTTCATACGGAACGATAATATACCTAAAAGTGTTTATGAGATTGACGATGCGAAAGACGTAGCGATAGAGTTCAGAAGTTTTTCCAAAACTGCCGGATTTACAGGTACTCGTTGCGCGTACACCGTCGTCCCGAAAGAATGTATGGCTTATGATAAAAAAGGGAAGGAACATTCGGTGCATAATATGTGGGAGAGACGCCAGACCACTAAATTTAACGGTGTTTCTTATCCTGTTCAGAGAGCCGCGGAAGTGGTCTATACGAGGGAAGGGCAGGAGCAGGTGCGTTCTTTAATAGATTATTACCTAAAGAATGCCGGAATAATACGGAAAGCGTTCGAAGAATTAGGCTATAAATGCAACGGAGGAGATAATTCGCCTTATATATGGATAAAAACGGAAAAAGATTCCTGGGAATTCTTTGACTTATTGTTGAAAAAAGCGAGTATAATCTGCACGCCCGGCAGTGGGTTCGGCAGATGCGGAAAAGGTTATATTCGTATAAGCTCATTTAACAGTCGAGATAAAGTAGAAGAAGCCGTAAACCGGATTAAAAAAGCTCTTAGCGGGTAGCTTTTTGCTTTTAGCTGTGACCCATTAACTCATTTACTCATTCACTATTTTATGAATCTGTGTTTTCCATGTCAAATTTTTGCCATTAATCCAAGGTAAATAAAATTTAGCCTTGACATTTTTGGTTTTTTCCGTATTTTTCTATTAATATATGCGCATGTATAAAGAGGGGTTTACGTTAATAGAGTTAATGGTTGTTATAGTGATTATTGGAATTCTTGCGGCGATTGCTATACCCAATTATGTTAGAATAGTAAATCAAGCCAAGGAGGCAGAGGTAAAGTCCAATATGCATACGACTCAACTTGAAGTGGAATACTATTGTATGGATTCTCCGTCCCATAATTATCCCGCTTCGATTGATCTTGTTTTAGATGGATTGCCGCCTAACTTAAGGAATCCTTTTGCACCTGAGGGTCCGGTAGTACAGGATAAAGCCGACGCAGATGTAGCAGGTGTAGTAGAGTACGAGACGGAAGATCCAAACGATTCTTATACCATTACCGGATTAGGGAAAAATGCAGTTCCCGTAAACCTTGCTCTTTATCCGGGTCTTGTCGATTAATTTTTATGAAAACTATAAATTTTCCGTTAATTTTATTTGACAGATTCTGCGAGAAAGTTTGCAGGTTGCGAAAACATGAGATTTAAGTGTTTGGTATATAAGTACTTTACTTTGGGAATGTTTTTTGCATGAATATTAGGTATATGATAGATTGTAAATTGGTAGGTGAAGAAATGTTTTATAAAATGAAGTTAAACTTTAAAAAGTAGGAGGTTTATATGAAGAAACGTGGGTTTACGCTTATTGAATTAATGGTTGTGGTTGTCATCATCGGTATTCTTGCCGCTATCGCTATCCCGAATTTTATAAAGATTGTTGATAGAGCGAAATGCGCCTCAGTAAAAGCTAATCAGCATACTGCACAGGTATCCGTTGAATCTATGGCAATAGATTTAATGGGTGCGTATCCTACCGATGACGATAATATAGAAGATGAGCTTCCACCTAATTTTAAAAATCCATATGATGCTTCTATGCTTATCGATGCTTGCTTTGTTTGCGTGAATGTGGATCCGTATAACCCTGCTGATGGCGATGAAGTGGAGGGTGTTGTTAGGTATGCTCATAACGGAGACGGTGTTGATAATGCTGACGGTTATACTATTACAGGATTTTGCAAAGATGATAATCTATCTGGATTAGTCCTTCGTCCCGGAAAATAATTAGTAGTATAAATAAGAAACTCCAAAAAAAGAGCGTCAATTGACGCTCTTTTTTTAACTTTTGAAAAAAGCGAAGCTTTTTAATATGGAAAAAAATCACTAAATTCTGCATGCGAAAAAAGTTGGGTAAGGGTTGGGTCTTTAAACAAAAATAATAAATTGGGTGTGGTTGGGGCTTTGTGCCCTTTGTGCCCTTTGTGCCTTTGTGTGAGATTGATTTAGGGGTGTGGTGTGGACTCTGTGCACTCAGTTTTTTTGTTTTCCTATATGTCCTCTGTGTGATATAGTTTTGGGGGTGGTTTAATCTTGTGGTTATAGATTTGGGTTTTTCAAATCTTGACAATTCAAGAAATCACATTATTATTAAAACTATAGACTAGGGGCCGTGGCGCAGTTGGTAGCGCGTCTGACTGGCAGTCAGGAGGACACGGGTTCGAGTCCCGTCGGCTCCAAAGTAATAAATGGAGGTCTACTTTTTATGAAGAAGTCTCTGATTTTATTAATATTAATGTTTAATTTAATTTTTGTTTCATGCGGTGGAGAAGAGAATTTCGCAGGGAGAGCGCACCGTTTAAAAGCAGAGAAGGCGCTTAAGGAAATAAGAAACGCGCTGGCTAAGTATTCAATAAAGAACGGACAATATCCTTCAGAGGAAGAATGGGAAAGAGTTTTGGAACCTTATTTCAGAAAAGAAATCCATCCGGATCCGGAATGGATAACGCGAAGGAAAATGTTTGTTATGAAATCGAAGACCAAGATTACTCAATGTGAAGGTATAGTCAAAGAAATAAAGAAAAATTTATTTTATGCGGATAGCTCTTTAAAGGCAGGTGTAACTAAGTATCTTTATCCTATTGATTCCGCATTAACTTATGGTTCATACGAAATTAAGGAAGCAAGAGCTTATGATTATCGGAATATTGTTCCTGAATTAAATGGTCTTTCAGATTTTATTTCAAATATAGATGTTGAAGAGGAAAAAAATAAAACAATAAGTTCTATGGCGCAGCAAAAGGAAGAACTTAGTTTGTTGATGGCGGAAATTGAAAATAGTCTTTTGAGTAAGGATGAATTAAGGGAAGACGATACGATAGACGAAGAGGCCGTTGAATCTCTGTTTGTTCATATCGAAAGGAAGTTAGAGATTCCTCTTTTAGAGGTTCAAGGTGAACCCATCCCATCTTCTTTGAATAAAGTGGATACATTTTCTCTGTATCCTAGTGAAATACATGATGAGGTTACTAAGATTACAACTGTTCTTGATGAGAAAAAAGATTCAACTTTAATACGTCAGATAAAAGAGTTTGACGATATAATGGTTTCTTATATAAACGGAGGCGAAAAAATTGATTTTGTCAAAATATTGGTTGAGGTTAAAAAGAAAATTCCAGTAGCTGCAGAAATTTTTGAATCTTTTTATTCTGAGAGCGGAAGAGTTTTGAATGCGAATAAAGTGCTTAATGGTTATTCTGCTCTTGATAATCTTGTTTCTATGGCTAAGCTTTACGAGGATGAAAATGATACTCTCCCGAAGGGTAATCTCTATGAAGTATTTAAAGAAGAAGAGGCAATGAAAGAAATAAGGAAGGATTTAGCGAGTGATCCCTATTTAGAGCTTATGGATAATGGTTTTAAATTGATATCGGAAGCTCAGGATCAGGAAAGGACAGAGTTGGTTATGAAAATTGTTTTTGTTAATAATTATCAGGATCTTGTAGAAGAATCTTTTAGTGAAGAGGGAGGTCCTTTTTACGAAACTGATGATGAACTTTCAACTTATTTTATGTGGGTAAAAGCAAAGGATGCTGAAAATACGATTCTTGCGACAAGACCGAAATTCAGAGCAAAGGAGGATTAAAGCGTGAAAATTACAAGAATCTTTTTTCTTTTCGTTTCACTTGTTTTGGCAAGTTGTGCAACTGCTTCGGATAAGAAAGAAAAGACAGGATCTATTCAGACAAGGGAAGTTACTGAGGCAGAGAGATATTATAGTTTTGCTTTTGAATATATGAAACAGGAAAACTATCCAGAGGCAATTTCTCTTCTAAAGAAGTCTATCAATGCGGATTCTTCCTATGTAGATGCCTATCTTATGCTGAGGCAGGTATACTTAATCGTTGGAGATACAAATAAAGCGTTTGAAATTTGCAAAAAAGGCTTGACGTGTTTTGCCGATCCGGAAAACAATAGAAAAATGGCAAAGGCTATCGCTTCATTATATGCGAAGATAGGACAACCGGAGAAAGCGGAACAGCTTTTCCAAAAGGTAATAAATGAGAACCCCAAAGATGCAAATAGTTACGATTTATATGCAAGTTATCTTGAATCCGAGGGCAGATATGATGAAGCTTTGGTGAATTACAAAAAGGCTTATCAGCTTGATCCTGAGGATAGCGGAGTTGCTTTTAGATTGGGAAATGTCTACTTTGAACGTAGGCGTTATAACGAGGCAGTTAAATATTTGAAGAAGGCTAAAGAAGTTTTTGGCGATGATATTGAAACAATAAAAAAACTTGGCGAAGCTTACATTGAGCTTGGGGAATACGGTAATGCTATAGAGGAATATAAATCTATAATCAAAATAATACCCAAGCATGTTTCCAGCAGGATACAGATAGGAAATGCTTATGTTAAGATGGGACAATATCAGAAAGCTAAAAGTTACTATGAAGAAGCTTTAAAAATAGAACCAAGCAATTTAACTATTTATTATCAGTTAATTAATCTTGAGCTTGTGAGAAAAAATCTCTCTGGCGTTAAAGCTTATATAAATAAAGGGTTTTCTATTGATCCGAACGACGGTATCCTCTTTGCGCTTTATGGCGAGTATTATTATCGTTTGGGATTGAGTTATATGCAGGAGAAAAAATGGAACCCGGCTATCGAGAAATTTGAAGAAGCAATCAGAATATGGAATAAGACCAAGGCTATCACAAATGGCTCTAAATGGATAGATTATGCAGATAGGGGTATACGGAACGCGAGAAAAAATATCGAAGAAGTTAAAAAAGTAAGATGGTGAATTTTTTGGCTTCATAATTTTAAAAAAAAGAGGAAATCCATGGGTAAATTTATTCTATGGCTTTTGATTCTGTTTGTTATAGGTTACTCTTTTTATTTTGGCATAAATTGGATTGTAATCCGTTTAGATTATTCTAGTATAGAAAGTGAAGCGCAAAAGCTTTTTAGTCCCACCTCTAATTGTCCTTACGAAGAGGTTCCCGATAGATTGCTGGAGAAAGCAGAGGAACAAAATATACCTTTAAAAGAGGATAATATAAAAATATATATTGACGAATGGAATGGCTATAGGGTTCTGAGTTTCGATTATGTAGATTCCTTAACCATATTTAATTTTAAAAACTTGTATTTTAAATTTTCTTTTGTTGATACAGTTTTTTATAATTCGCAATAGTTGTGATGGTTTTAGTTGTTTTTGTTTTTTTACTGCCCGGAGAAGCCTCCGGGTTTTCTTTTTTCGATAATAACAATTTAAACATTGGCGAAATTACACTTGAAGGAAATCTTGTTTTTTCCGAGAAAGCAATAAGAAATTTATTACCGAAAAGGGGAAAGAAATTTAGCGAAGAATTGTTAAAGAATGACATCGAAAAAATCATAGATTTTTATTTAGATAAAGGCTTTCCTTTTGTTCAGGTTAAACCCGTGCAGTTTTCCCTGGATTCTTCCTACATTAGTTGGAAATTTATAATTGAACCCGGGCATTTGCAAAGACTGAATAATATTTCTTTAGATGGGCTTTCTTATACAAATCCGGAATTCCTACAAAGAAAAATTTTAATCAAAAGAAATGATATTTTTAGTGAGAAAGAGATAAGGGAAAATATTTCAAAATTGGAGAGATTAAATTATATTGATATTGATTCTTTTATGGTAAAGCCAGTACCTGATAAAGATTTAGTTAATGTAATTATTTATCTGAGGGAACAAATAGGCGGTAATTTTAAAGGGGCAATTTCGTATTCTAATAACGGAGGTTTCAGCGGATTAATTTCGTTTAGTAATTCGAATCTTTTCGGTAGAGGCAGGAGGGTTCAGATTGAATTGGAAAAGGAAAGAGAGGAGTATCAGGCTGAATTTTTTGAATATACGGAACCTGATATACTGTCTTTACCCTTAAATTTAAATTTATCCTTAAGTCATAACTATATTAAAGATAATTATAATTTAGTGTCTGTTGCTTCTGGTATGGAATATTTTTATTCAGATGCTTCGTTTTTACTGAGGTTAGGTTTTGAGATTATTTCGAGTCAAAATATTAGCGAAATCTATCCTTTTTTGGACGCCGGGTTTTCATATAATTCAGAACCGTTTGACATTTTTTACAAAGAACGATTTCGTAAAGGTAAAGGATGGGATCTGGAAACCTCAGCTAATATATATTTTTTCGCATGTGTTCTAAAACTCGAGTATTTTAAGCTCTCATTTAATGATAATAATTTAACTTTTTATAAATCTTTTAGAGGTTATCCTGGCGTTACAGTAAAAGAAGGAGCTGTTGCCGGTATTGAATTGAAAAAAAATTTTGGTCTCATAACCGCGTATCCTTTTGTTGATGCCAATTTTTTCCAAGACGATTGGAAATATTCTTACGGATTTGGTTTAAGTATTAAGAGATTTAGTTTGGAGTATGCAGTGCCAAAGGGTATTCCTCCATCGGAAGGAAGAATATATTTTAAATTTGAATAGATTTTTATAGTCACTTATCTTCACAGATAATCACTGATCCCCTTCCCATCCCGTATTTTTTTTGTTAAAACAAATAGAGAAATTTCTTTTAAATCTGTGTATATCCGTGTTAATCCGTGGCTAATTACTTTTTTCCAATTCGTACTTCCAGGAATTAGTACCGCCAAAGTTTATTACATTCTCATAGCCCAATTCTAACAATTTTTGCCTGGCGTTTTCCGCTCGTCCGCCGACTTTGCAGTAAACAATTATTAGTTTATCCTTTGGGATTTCCCCTGTGTGGTCTTCTATATTTGTATGAGGTATATTTATTGCTGTTGGTATATATCCGCTTTTGTATTCACTCTCACTTCGAACATCTATAAGTACATAGTCTTTGCTTCTATTATCGATAAGTTCTTTAAGTTCAGAGGAACTTAATGTTCCGTTTTCGATAATCGTTTGGGTCTGTTTTGAAAAACCTTGATGCGCGCAGTTTGCCTGCAGAATGATGCTTAGTAAAATTATTAAATATAATTTTTTTTGCATTCTACCTACTAAATTTTTCCTTCTTGAACCAGTTCTGCGAATTTTTCAAAAGATCTGTTAAAAGTCCTTTCGATATCATCAGGAAAAACACAAGCCGGAAGTTCTCTCATTCTTAAGTGATATTGAATACATAAACAACATCTTCCTTTTCTGGAACAGGGTTCGTAAGTGCAGTTACAGTTTTCTAAATTTTTATCTTGTATACATTCCATTTTACCCCCCATATTTAGTTTAAATATAAAAAAGCAAAAATCAAAATGACAAATAAAAATGAAAAATTAGCCCTTCCCAAATCCAGAAAATAAAAATATAAATCTTTGTGGTCTTTGTGGTTCAATTAATTTTTGAGTTGGGGGGGATTTTGCATTCTGACTTCTGGCTTCTGACTTCTTTGTTATCTTTTTCCATTTTAGCGGCTTAGCCGTTCTTGTATCTTATTCGTATCGATTCGCCGTGCGCGTGTAGTCCTTCAATTTCAGCAAGTTTTTCAGCTGATGGTCCTATCTCTTTTAGTCCGTCCTCTGTTACCTCGAGTGTGGTTTGAATTTTCAGGAAATCCTTAACACTCAATCCTCCGGTATATCTGCTTGTTGTATTTGTAGGTAAAGTATGATTTAAGCCACTGGAAAAATCTCCAAGGGCTTCCGCTGAGTATCTACCTATAAAAAGAGAACCGTAATTGTGAAGTTTGTCTTTGTATTTTTCTGCCTCTTTAATCTGAACTTCAAGATGCTCAGGTCCTCGCCTGTTCGCGAGTTCGATACCATCACCTATATCATTCAGTAAGATTATCATACCTCTTTTTGTTATTGATTGTTTTGCTATTTCTTTAGTTTTTAAAACATTTGATTGTTCGTCGATTTCTTTCAAAACCGATTTGGCAAGTCTCTCTGATGTTGTTGCCAGAATAGGAAGGGCATCTACGTCGTGTTCTGCCTGCGAAAGCAAATCTGAGGCTATTATTTTTGCTTCTGCTGTTTCATCTGCTATTATCATTATTTCAGTCTGACCGGCTATAAAATCGATGCCCACATTGCCTATGACTTCTTTTTTTGCAGATTGTACGTACTTATTTCCCGGTCCGACTATCTTATCGACGTTCTTTACGGTTTCTGTTCCGTATGCCAGGGCGGCTATTGCCTGTGCTCCTCCCAGTTTATAAATCTCTGTAATTTTAAGCGTATGGGCGATGCTAAGTATCAATGGATGTATACTACCCTTACAAGTTGGGGGAGAACAGACGGCTATTTCGGATACTCCTGCTACCTGCGCAGGTATTCCACACATCAAGAGAGTTGAAACAAGTGGGAAATTACCTCCCGGTACGTAAATACCAACTCTTTTAATTGGTTTAATTACTTGTCCTGTGAATACACCTTTTTTTATTTCAAATTCAAAGTTTTTAAATTGTTCTTTTTGCTTTTGTGCGAAAATTTTAATATTTTCGGATGCTTTTTCTATGGCTCTTATTTCTTCTTTCGTGGCTTTTTTGTATGCATTTTCTATTTCTATTCCGCTTATTTTTATTTGGTTAAGTTCAACATTATCGAACTGCTTAGTATATTTCTTGAGTGCTTTATCGCCGCTTTTTTTGACATCTTCTATTATTTTTCTTAATACTTTTATTTCTTCTATTTCTTTATATTTGAAGAAATCTTCCTCTATTTCATTATATTTTAAAACTTTCACTCTATTTCCCTTCCTTTAATAAAGTTTTTTAAGATCTCCATCCCAGTTTGCGTTAATACGGATTCTGGATGGAATTGTACCCCTTCTATATTGTATTTTTTATGTCTTATTCCCATTACCGTGTTATCTTCTGTCCAGGCTGAGAGTGTAAAACATTCCGGCAGACTTTTCCTTTCCACAATTAAAGAATGATAACGCGTCGCGGTAAAAGGATTTTCTATGTTTTTAAATATTGTTTTACCGTTATGATATATTTTAGAGGTTTTTCCGTGTAATATGTTATTTGCTCTTAAGACCTTACCCCCGAAGACCTCTCCTATTGTTTGATGCCCCAGACACACACCCATTATGGGAATTTTCCCCTTAAAATGAAGTATAACTTCGGGGCTTATACCTGAATCTTTTGGTGTACCGGGACCGGGTGAAATTATTATAGATGTTGGTTTTAATTCTTCAATTTCTTTGATAGAAGTTTTATCATTTCTTTTTACCGTTATTTCTGCTCCCAATTCTCCCAAAAATTGTGCAAGATTATACACAAAAGAATCGTAATTATCTATTAGTAAAATCATTGTGATAACTCTATTGCTCTTTTCAGAGCACTCATTTTATTTATAGTTTCTTTATATTCTAATTCTGGGACCGAATCTGCTACGACCCCTCCTCCTGCCTGAAAGTAGATAATATCTTTGTATATTACTATCGTTCTTATACCTATACATAAGTCCATATTACCGGCAAATCCGAAGTATCCCAATGCTCCGGCGTAAATACACCGTCTTACTGGTTCCAGTTCGTCAATTATCTCCATTGCTCTAATCTTCGGCGCACCGGAAACAGTTCCGGCGGGAAATGTAGCGCGCACCAGATCGAAAGCATCTTTGTCTTCTAGTAAATTACCGTTTACTACCGAGATATTGTGCATAACCTTAGCGTATTTTTCGATACGCATAAAATCCGAAACTCTGATGCTTCCGTATTCGCATACTCTGCCAATATCATTTCTGGCGAGATCAACAAGCATAACATGCTCTGCGAGTTCTTTTTCGTCGCTCAGAAGTTCTTTCGCGAATTTTTCATCTTCTTCTTCGTTTTTACCTCTTCTCCTTGTACCCGCGATAGGATTACTGGTAACAAGACCTCCAGCCTCCAGTTTGATTAGCGTTTCAGGAGAGGACCCCAGTATATACAGGTCGTCAAATCTGAGGTAATACATGTACGGAGAAGGATTCGTAAGACGGAGAGCTTTATAAATATTAAGAGGATCTTTCTCGTTTGGAGCTTTGAATCGCTGGGATGGTACAACCTGGAATATATCTCCGGCAAAAATATACTCTTTGGCTTTTTTTACAACTTCGCAATACTCTTTTTTGGTAAAGTTTCCGGTGAATTCAACTTTACTTCCTTCGCATAAATTATACTCCACTTCTTCAGAAGTTTTTATTATTTTTGTAAGTTCTTCGATTCTTCTGTTGTCGTCATTATCTGTGTATAAAATTATATCCACTGTATCATTCTTATGATTGAAAAGTATAATTTCCGAAGGGAACATGAAGTAAGTTTCCGGTGTTTTCATTTCATCGGGATTATTATCAGGAATTTTTTCGAAAAATCTGACAGTATCATAAGAAAGATAACCGACCGCTCCTCCGGAAAAACCCGGGATATAAGGATAATTTTCGACTAAAGACATCAATTCTCTTATTTTGTTAAGAGGATTGCCTTTTTCTTTAAGTTTTTCTCCGAAAATTTCAATGTAGATATTTTCTCCGGTACTTTTTAATGTTATAAAAGGTCTTCCACCTAAAAGCGAATGTTCGCCTCTTTTTCTGATATGTACCATGGATTCGTAAATAAAACTAAATGGATCATCCTTGTACGCTCTTTCGAATACTGCTTCGGGAGAAGCCTTTATTTTGATCTTCTTATGTAAAAATTTAATTTTTCTCTTTGACGTGGTTTGCTCCACATATCCTCCTGAGTAAATATGTGAATTCAGGAAAAGAAATGTCTATACATTCTGATTCTAAAAGAGTAGTTTTTCCTTCTGCTATGACTCCGGCAATCGCTAAAGCCATTCCTATTCTATGATCTTCGAAGCTTTCACAGACATTCCCTTTTAGTTTGGTGGGGCCTTCTATTATAAGTCCGTCCGGTTTCTCTTCTATTTTTGCCCCCATTTTCTTTAGGCCCTTAGCTATAGCGTAAATTCTATCTGTTTCTTTTACTCGTAATTCCTTGGCATTTCTAATCTCTGTTACTCCTTTTGCTTGAGTGGCAGCCACAGCTATTATAGGTAGTTCATCAATTACTTTGGGTATAATATCTCCTGAAATTGTTGTTCCATTTAATTCATTACCTTTTACCAGTAGATCAGCTGTAGGCTCATAACTTTTATTTCTTTCATTATTAATAGAAATATCCGCACCCATACTTTTTAAAACTTCGAGAATACCTGTTCTGGTTGGATTTATTCCTGTATTTTTAATAAGTATTTTTGAACCTTTAATTACACTCGCAAGTACCATGAAGAAAGCCGCCGATGAAATATCTCCGGGTATAGCTATCTCTTTTGCCTTTAAATTATTTTTTTCTTTTATAGTTATTTTATTTTCAAAGGACTCAACTTTTGCTCCAAATAAATTTAACATTCTTTCTGTGTGGTCACGACTCTTATTCGGTTCCGTAACAGAAGAATTTCCTTTCGCGTACAGTGAAGCCAGAAGTATAGCAGATTTTACCTGGGCGCTGGCAACAGGAGTTTTATAATCTATTGCTTTGAGTTTTTCTCCCTTTATCGCAAGTGGAGCAAATTTATTGTTGTCTCTTCCTGTTATTTTTGCCCCCATTAAGTTTAGAGGTTCTATAATTCTTTTCATTGGACGTTTTAAGAGTGAGCTATCACCCGTTAGAACTGAAAAGAAATTTTGACCCGCCAGTAATCCTGATAGTAAGCGCATGGAAGTACCGGAATTGTTACAGTTTAATATATCGGTGGGTTCTTTTAGTCCATTTAAACCTTGACCTTCTATCCTTATAACCGATTCGTTTTTCAGGATTGTAATACCCAGTTTCTTAATAATTCCGAGAGTTGACATACAATCGTCGCATTTGGAATAATCTTTAAGTATAGTTGTTCCTTCGGCAATTGAACCCAAGATTAAACCTCTGTGTGTGATAGACTTATCTCCGCCTACCTTGATTTCACCCCTTATTTTAGAAGATTTCGATAGAATCAGTTTCACTTTTTATCCTTTATCATATAACTTCCCAGAAGCTTAAAGTATTTTACCACTTCTTTTAAAGTTTTAACCGCGTGTTTGCAATTTTCGTCTTCCATACTGCCTTTAAAATCTATGTAAAAAAGATATTCGTATGGTTTTCCCATAACTGCTCTCGATTCCAATTTGGTCAGGTCTATGTTTCGGAGAGCAAAAATACTCAGGCATCTGAATAGTACTCCGGGTTCATTTTTTACGCCGAAAACGAACATTGTTCTTGCGTTTTCCCCTGTGTATATTTTTCTATCTTTTGATATAATAAGGAATCTTGTAAAATTATCCGGGTGTGACTCAATATTCTTTTTTAATTTTTTGAAGTTGTATAGTTTTGCGACTTGAGGTCCTGCTATTATTGCCACATCCGTGATTTTTTGTTCCTTTACGATTTTTGCGGCGCCTGCGGTATCGTAAACTGATACTACTTTATATTCAGGATGAGAGGAGAGAAAATCTCTGCATTGAGCTAGAGCTTCCGGATGGGACCAGACTTCTTTAATGGATTTTATAGCGGTTCCAGTAGGAGCTAGTAGATTATGTTCTATTCTAAGTCTTACCGCGCCTATAACCCAGAGGTCATACTCGAGCAGTAGATCATAATTCTGATGAATACTTCCCGTAAGAGAGTTCTCGACCGGGACAACACCATACGTTTCTTTCTTATTTTTTACCCTTTCAAAGATATCCTTAAATGTTCTTACTCCTTCTCTCTTTATGTCTTTTGGAAAAAATTTATTGGAAGCAACGTCACTGTTGCAGCCAGGTTCCCCTTGATATATTACTTTTTTCATATTTTCCTTCCCACTACTTTTGCTATGTTTTTTAAGTCATCCATTAATTCTTTGAATACTATAGGCTTAACGGATTGTTTTCCGTCGGAAAGAGCTTGAGAAGGTTGGGTGTGAACTTCCATTAATATCCCATCGGCTCCTGCTGCTATTGCCGCTCTGGCCAGAGCTGGAACGTATTTACTGTTGCCTGCCGGGTGGCTCGGGTCTACAAT